>Ga0208011_1000175_pt1 | contig 27314 bp, 49 predicted proteins | sample 7_EtaG_FD_184080 | JGI IMG/M metagenome (GOLD analysis project Ga0208011, IMG submission 184080) | Marine viral communities from the Subarctic Pacific Ocean - 7_ETSP_OMZ_AT15161 metaG (SPAdes) (version 2) | ecosystem: Environmental > Aquatic > Marine > Oceanic | place: Pacific Ocean | collected...
TGGAGAGGAGAAATTTATAACATGTGAAACAACGGAACAATTCATGGACGTTAAGGAAGTGGTTCACAAACTACTTGACCCAGATCGTATAGAGTACGCTGGACTTTCTATTCATGAAAAAGCAAAATGAACCTAAAATCAAATTATCTTTTGATGGGTGTTATAACTATAAAAAGTTAAAAGAGGAGGGTTTAGTTGATACCTCAAAGACAGAAGAAGAGTTTCTCCGCATGTATAAAGAGGAGAACTCTGATGCACCTTAATCTCTGCCTAACTAAATAGAACATAGAAATATCTTGTTAAAAATAAAGCGATGCCTCTTAATAAGTTAGAGAATTTTATTAAGAATACGGAAGGACGTATTCTATATGTTAATCCCAATGACCTTGATTCGACTGATGCGATTACTAATCAAGGTAATTCGTTAGCACAACCTTTCAAAACGATTCAAAGAGCACTCATTGAATCTGCAAGATTTTCATATCTGAGAGGTAATAATAACGATACGGTAGAAAAGACAACAATACTTTGTTTCCCTGGTGAACATGTAATTGATAACAGACCAGGTTATGCTATTAGGGATGATGGTGGAACTGCAAGAATTGTTCCTCCAGCAGGTGGATTAGGTGTAGTTGCATCTACTTCCGATATGTCATTGACATTATCATCTAATTTTGATATTACTCAAGATGATAACGTTCTTTATAAGTTTAATAGTATTAATGGTGGTGTTGTAATTCCCCGTGGTACTTCGATTGTTGGTCTAGATTTAAGAAAGACTAAGATAAGACCAAAATACGTTCCAAACCCAACAGATAGTAGTGTTAATAAATCTGCTATATTCAGGGTAACGGGTTCATGTTATTTTTTCCAATTCACCTTCTTTGATGGTGACGATACTGGATTAGTTTATACAGATAGTTCAGACTTCTCAGAAAATAATCAATCAAAACCAACATTCTCTCACCACAAATTAACTTGTTTTGAGTATGCTGATGGTATTACTGTACCTGCGGGATATAGTATTACTGATCTTGACATGTATTATAGTAAGCTCTCTAATGCATTTAATACGGAGTCTACTAGAAATATTGATCAGAAGTATCCAGGTGCTGCTGATGGATTTGCAAAACAAAGACCTGAATGGGAAATTGTTGGTGCATTTGCAACTGACCCAATTACCATTAGTAAGGTTATTTCTGGTGATGGATATGCTGCTGGTCAAGTTGTTACCGTTACAACTTCAACAGAACATGGATTAAATGCAGGAACTCCTATTAAGATTAAAGGAGTTACTACTACAGATTATAATATCTCGACGGTAGTTCAGAGTGTAACTAATGCAACTCAATTCACTTATTTACTACCATTCGTAAGAGATACTTTACCACCTTCTCCAGGTGTATCTTCTGCGTCAGTAACTATTGAGACTGATACTGTATCTGGTGCTTCCCCATACATCTTTAACTGTTCTTTACGCTCTGTATGGGGTATGAATGGTATGAAGGCAGATGGTGCTATGTCATCTGGATTCAAATCTATGGTTGTTGCTCAGTTTACTGGTGTTTCACTACAGAAAGATGACCGTGCATTTGTAAAATATAATAAGACTTCTAGATCTTATGAAAGTATTGCAATAACCTTGGAAAGGGGATCTGCACTTGCACAGGGATCATCATCTCTTAATGCAACTAAGGTATATCACTTAGATTCTGATGCCATTTATCGAAGTGGATGGGAAGGAAGTCATATTAAGATCACAAATGATGCTGTACTTCAGATTGTTTCTGTATTTGCTATTGGATACAATAAGCACTTTGATATTCAATCTGGTTCTGACGCATCAATTACTAACTCAAACTCTAACTTTGGTCAGATCTCGTTAGCTGCTGAAGGATTTAAGACTAAGGCATTTGATAAGGATGATGCTGGTTATATAACAAATATAATTACACCAAAAGCAATTACATCAAAAGATAACAACATTGATTGGGTTGAGTTTGATGTACAAAAGACTAAGACAGTTGGTATTTCTAGTCATGTTTATTTGTATGGTTATGAAGATCAGGATGATGTACCTCCTATCACATTAAGAGGTTATCGTCTTGGTGCTAAGACTAATGATACAGTATTTGTAGATATAGGTGGCGTTAAGACAGCAGCATTCCACATGACTGGTGGTGGAACTAGTGTAAGCGAAAAATCATATGTAGTTATAAGTGGACCTTCATATATTGCTGGTAATACGGCATTATCTAATATATTTGATATTGGAGCACATAATATTCAAACAGGTGAAAGTGTAAGAATTATTAGTAACGACGCAGATTTACCAGAGAATATCGAAGACAATCGAGTCTATTATGCAATTCGTCATTCTAATACACAAGTTAAATTAGCATCTTCAAAGACCAATGCTGATAATAGTAAAGCAGTTACTATTTCTGGTGGAACACAACTTAGGATTGTTAGTAGAGTACATGATAAAGAATCTGGTGATATAGGTGCTCCAATTCAGTGGGATACTACCAATAATCAATGGTATGCTCATTTACCTGGAACCAATGATGTTTATAGTGCAATTGGTGGATTAGGTGGTACTGTTGCTAAAACCGAAGTATCGTACATAACAAGAAAAGAAGATCCAAGATCATTAGATGAAAAGATTTATAAGATGCGTGTTGTTATTCCTAAGGAATCAGTAAACGCAAAGGATCCTAATGAAGGATTTGTTATTCAAGAATCCAGTACTACTGGACCTAGATCAAATAGTGATTTTACGATAGCAACTATTGATGAAAATGATTATGGATATAATAGGAACCCAAGATTTATAAGTACTTGTTCTGTATCTGGTAGTACTGTTACTGTTGTATCAGAATTGCCACATAATCTGAATATTAGTGATGTTGTTACTATTAAGAATGTTACTAGTTCCACCAATACTGTTGGTGCAGCAAGTAGTGGATATAATAGTACATTTGCTGTAACAAGTATCAGTGATGATAAAACATTCACATATACAACAACAGATACTGTAGGAGTTACACATAATCCTGGGTTGTTTAATAATGATGTGTCTAATAGAGATACAACATTACCAAGATTTGATAGAAATGATCTTAAATCCAATTATTATGTTTATAGAAATGAAACTATAAGTCCATATATTCGTGATGTTCAGGATGGTATCTATCATCTATTTGTATTACAAGCTGATAATCAAGTCCCAACAGAATTTACGGGTTTGAAGTATGGTCAGAATGTTGAGAATCTTTATCCACAGCAAGATAAAGATAATGCTAATGATAACCCACAGGCATCAGTTTCATTTGCTAAGAGACATCCATTAGGTGATGTTTCTACTGATGAACTTAAAAATAGTATAACAAGAGAATCTGCTGATAATTTCTTAAAGGATATTGGTCTTGGTCATCAGATCACCAGTGTTCTAACTGATACTACCGCTGGTATATCTACACTTACTTTTGGTAGAGCACATACATTTAGTGGAATTGCTACTCATACTAATGTAGCAGGATGGGGTGGTGCTAATTATATTCCAACATCTGGAATTTCCACATACTATAATGTTAAATTATTGAATGGTGGTTCTAATCCTTTATCTGGTAGCACATGGGGTGGTGCAACTGCTCAAGTAACTGTTGCTAATGGTGCTATTGTTAATGCTGACGTTATGAATCCTGGTTCAGGATATAATGCTGTTGATTTGTATTTCGATCAGTCAGTTGTTGGTGCTGGTAATGGTAATGCTAGATATCGAGTTACTACTAAGACTCTTGCTACTAACGTTAATGATGTAGTACAAATATCTGGTATTGGTACTGTTACAGATGGTGTATATCGTATAACTTCTGTTCCTACTAGTAACAAGATTGCTATTGCTATTACTGCTGGTGATCCTGGGATTATTGCTTCTCAATATACGTTAGCAGTTGGACCTTCTGTATCAGTTTCTTCTGATACTTATGATACTACTACTGGTATTTCAACATTCACATGTGGTGTTGGTCATGGATTAGTATCTGGTAACAAGTTTAGGGTTGTAGATAGTAATGATAATAATCAAGGTGATTTCTATGTTAAAGAAAGACTAAGTGTTACAAAGTTCTCAGCAGTTACTAATTTATGGGATATAGTTGCTTCTCGTATTTTAAGTCATGGGATGGGTGCTGCTAATGCACCATCTGATGATGCAAATGAAAATATAGGAGCAAGAGGACTGTCACTTTATAGTGGAGACTATGTAACTCTTGGTGCTGCTTCTGGATCTGGTAATTCACTTCAGATTTCAATACCAAATTCTGGTATTGGTACAGTAAGTAGATTACCTCTTGGATCGTATGTCCAAGTTGATAATGAGATTATGAGAGTTACTAGCTCTGCTCCAACTGGTGGTGGATTTAATCAGATTACTGTAATTCGTGGTTCTCTGGGTACTAACAAGGCAGATCATGCTATTAATTCAGTTGTTAAGAAGATTAAACCATTAGCGATTGAATTCCGTCGTCCATCTATCATTCGTGCATCTGGTCATACCTTTGAGTATCTTGGATATGGTCCTGGTAACTATTCTACTGGTTTACCGCAGGTTCAGGTTAGGACTCTTAGTGAAAGAGAAGAGTTTCTATCACAAGCACAAGAAAGATCTTGTGGTGCGGTTGTTTACACTGGTATGAATAATGATGGTGACTTTTACATTGGTAATAAGAGAGTTAGCTCCGCAACTGGTCAGGAGACTACCTTTGATGCTCCGATTCCTACTGTTACAGGTCAAGATCCTTCAAGACTTAGTGTAGTATTTGATGAGGTTGTTATTAAAGATAGACTAATTGTTGAAGGTGGTACATCGGATAGGATTCTATCTCAGTTTGATGGTCCAGTTACCTTTAACCAAGAAGTTAAGGTTAATAATAATGTTGTTATTACTGGAACATTAAAAGTTTATGATGCTGTTTATTATATTGCTGATACACAATCAAATGATAAGGACACTGGTTGTCTTGTGCTTGATGGTGGACTTGGTGTTGAGAAGAATATTAATGTTGGGGGTCATTCAAAAGTAACAGGTATCAGTACGTTTATTGGATTACTTGATGCTGATGGTGGTGCTGAGATTAAGAATGTTCGAATTGGAGTTAATGCTGCTAATGAGATTGACACATCAAGTGGTAATCTAGTACTTGATTCTGCTGCTGGTACTGTAAATGTTACCGATATACTTACGGTGTCTGGTGTTGTAAATGCAAATGCTAATACTGCATCTACAAGTGGATCTACTGGTGCTCTTGTAGTAGCAGGTGGTGTTGGTATTGGTGGTGACTTACATGTTGCTGGTGATATTTGTGCGTTCTCTACTTCTGATAGTAACTTAAAATCTAACGTTACTGTAATTCCTAATGCTCTTGATAAGGTTAAGGCTATTAGTGGTAATACATTTACTTGGAATGATAATGCTACTGAATCTATGCGTGGAGCACCTGATACTGGTTGTATTGCACAAGAAGTTGAAGCACTTGGATTACCTGGAATTACTTCTACCAGAGATTTAACTAATGCAGTTGGTTATGGTGAGACTATGACCGAACTCAAATCCGTTGACTATAAGCGACTTGTTCCTCTTCTTATCGAAGCAATTAAGGAACTTTCTGCAAAAGTCGATGCACTGTCCTAATAAATAACTAAAAAATATAGTAATGCCTAATATAAGGAAGAGTTTTAACTTTAGGGATGGGGTCCAAGTTGACCAAGATGATTTTATCGTAAGAGGTAATCTCGTCGGTATTGGAACGACTGTCCCTGCTGAGAAGTTGGACGTTAAAGGTAACGTATCTGTTAGTGGGGTAGTTACAACTAATAATCTATATGCTTCTGGTACTGCTACTCTAACTGAGGTTAGGATGGGTGCTGGCATTACAATGTCTTCGGCAAGTGGAATTATAAGTGCAACTTCATTCTATGGTAATGGAGCAAACTTAACAAATCTTCCAACTTCTGCATGGTCTAATGCTGGATCTGGTTTAGGAATTTATAATTTATCTCGTGCTGGTGTAGGAACTAATAATCCAGTTTATGCTCTTCAAGTTGGTGGTAATCCCATTCTTTATCCTGGGGTTGGTGTTAGTACAGAAGGAAATGTTCTTGTATCTGGTATATCTACATTTAGAAATGATGTTGTAATATCAACTGGTTCTAGTGTTAGTTTTGGATCTACTGCATATTTCCCCGAAGATGTTAAAGCGATTTTCGGTAATAATGTGTTTAGCATTTATAATGACGGTACGGATAGTATAATTGATACTAATAGTGGTGAATTGAAGCTTCTAGGTTCTCAAGTAAGTGTAAGATCTGATAATGGTGCAGAAGTACAAGCAGTATTTAATGAAAATTCACATGTAAATCTCTATTATAATAATGACAAGCGATTCTCTACTTCTGGAATTGGAGTCACAATATATGACCACATAGAAACAGGATCAATTAATCTAGCTAGTGACTTGAGTGTTACCGGTGTTTCTACATTTGCAGATGCTATAACTGCTGAAGAAATAACTCTTCAAGATGGTAAGAAATTAAACTTTGGTAATAGTGAAGATCTAGCAATATATCATGATAATAGTCTCGGTTCTCAAAATGATAGTAATGGAGATTCAATTTGTAATAGTTTCGCTTCAATAATTAAGGAAGATGGACCAGGGGGATTAATATTTAAGTCAAATGGTGGCGATGGGCCAGGAGCATTTCAATTCTTTGATGATACTTGGCGACCAATATTAAAATTACATAGTGGTACTAATTCCAGAGTAATTTTATTCCATAAGGCTAAAGAACGTTTAGCAACTAATAGTGATGGTATAAGTATTTCAGGTTCAGGAACAGAAACATTATTAGATGTTACTGCAACTGGAAGTGTATCGCGATTGCGTGTAGGAGTTGGTGTTGGTAACAGTACTGCTGTTTTCAAATTTAGTAATAAAAATCTTGATATCTTTAATAATGATACTGGTAACGTTACCACGTATCTCCATAAAGGTGGTGTTGGTGTAAGTACAGGTAGTTTTGATTGGGTATATGGACAGACTAATGCTCAGTTAATGACTCTCACTTATGGTGGTAGTTTAGGATTAGGTGTTGATGCTCCTGTTAATACTTTACATGTAGTAGGAACATCTACTGTTACATCTAATGCTTGGGTTGGTGGTAATTTGGGTGTTGGTGGAACTATTACAGGAACTATTAATTATCCAGATGTAATTACTGGTACTAATCTTAATAATACTTCTGGACTTTCAACTTTCTTTAATATACGTGCTTCTAAGATAGGAATTAATATTTCTTCTCCAAGAGTAGAGTTAGATGTATTCAGTGGAAAAGGTATTTTCCAAGGTGTTGGTATAGGAACTACAAATCCAATAGCGGTATTGGATGTTAAGGGAATTGCTTCATTTGAGAAGGTTGGTATTGGAACAACCGCAATGCATCAGATAACGGGGACTAATTGTGGAGATTTCCAAGTACATAATAGTAAGATAACATGTTGGGATCAAGCAATTACTGTTGCTACTAGTAGTATGGGATCAAGGATTGGTGTTGGAACGATTTCTCCTAGATGTGCCGTTGACTTCTCTGATGCTGGTACTGGTGCTATAGGTGCTGCTGCTGGATTTATGATGATTCCACGGGTTAGTTCAACTGTAAGAGATAATTTCCAAGTGTCCGCTGCACCTGGATCAGTTATATACAATACAACTACCAATAAGATGCAGTGTCATAATGGATCTGGTTGGCAGGATCTATTCTAAATAATTTTTAACTATATTATTCTAAATGAAAAAAATTGTTATTGTTGGGGCAGGGTCTTCTGGACTGATTACTGCTGCCATGATGAAGAATTATTGGGGTGATAAAGTCGATATCTCAGTATATTATGATAAGAGTAATAAGAATATTGCAGTAGGAGAAAGCACTACACCAATCATTCGTTTATTATTAAGTCACCTTGGAATGAGTACAGGAGATTTGTTTCAAGAGTTAAAGACTAGTGCTACCATGAAGTTAGGGATTCATTTTAAAGAATGGATTCCTGATACTGAATATTTTCATGGTTTTGGTCAGATTTATATGGATTCATATAGAAATTCATCTTCTCTATATTCTATTCCAGAAAATAAGTTTAAAGGTGGACAAAATTATGGTGAACCAACATACAATATTCCTGATAGACCATTTGAAGAATATGACTATGCATTTCATATTGACACACAAGAATTTTCAGATCTTATATTTAAGAAGTTAGAAAATAAAGTAAACTTTGTTGATACAAGAATTAAGAATGTAGTTTCTGATGGTAAGAATATCATTAGTCTTGTTACAGAAGAGGATGAAATTGTAACAGCAGATTTATTTGTTGATTGCTCTGGGTTTAGTACCATATTGTTTAAACATCTTAATCCAAAGTGGAATGATATTTCTGATGCTTTACCACTTGATAGGGCAATAGCACAACAAGTTCCACATAAGTTTATGAAACTGCCAGCATTTACTGTGGCAGAAGCAACTGATAATGGGTGGACATGGAGAATACCAATAGGAGACAGGTATGGAACAGGATATGTTTATTCTTCAAAATTTATATCTGATGATGAGGCAAGAGAGAAGTATGATGCTTGGTTGTTTAAGAATTTAAAGGTACATCTGGATACTGATCGGATCATTCGGTATAGGCCAGGTTATTATGATAAGTATTACATAGGAAATTGTTTAGCAGTAGGACTTTCTAGTGGATTCGTTGAACCATTAGAATCTACAGGATTGCAAGTTGTTATCCAACAGGTTCAAGAGTTCTTAACTATAAATTCCACATTATTGAATTTGGATTATAATAGAAAACTTTTGAATGCAAGTAATACGAAATTATATGTTGATATCGTTGATTTCATTTGTTTACATTATAATACTAATAGGACTGATTCTGAGTTTTGGAAATATATGACAGATAATAAAACAGAATGGGTTAAACAATTTGATGCTAAATGTAGAGCAGAATTTTTAGATTCTAGGTCTTCTTTTCGTGAGAAAACTTTCTGGGGTCTTGATAGTTGGGTTCAGGTATGTGATGGACTTAAGATGTTTAATAATGATTCAATTCAGAATTTCTTAGAGTCTAAGAATGATCGTAATATAATATCATTACAGGCAAAGGAAGATGATAGGTATCAAAAGGATGAGAAGAGCAGAATTAAATGGATCTCACATAGGAAAGTATTAGACTCTTTGACTAAATAGAAAAAAGTATATTCGATTAATGGGTATAGCAGTTACAAAATACGGTCCATATTTTGCTGGTAGTGGTGGTGTTTCACCAAATAATCAGACTAATATGAAATTTAGTCAGATGAGAGATACTTTTAGATTAACAATGCCTGGCCTTGACGGAACTCCAGGTACTGCAACAGGTGGTACAGAGATTAAAGCATCAGAATTATTGAGAGTTACTGATGTAACTAATACAAATCCCAATGTTCCAGATTGTACTGAAAATAATGATGTAGGTGCAGTGAATGATTGGAAAGTTTCTCAGATTAAAGATAGTATTAAGTATTATTATGTTACTCAGACTGGAACAAATATTAATTTTGATATAGATCAGTCAAGTTGGAATGATAATTTACATAAAAGCATCCTTAAATGGATGAATGTTGATGGGACGTGTGGATCAAATAGTAGTAATGTTTCTGCTGCTGACCTTAATGCAACAGCAAATAATTTAACCATAGATGTCACTGGGACTATTATGGGTGGTCGTGGTGCAGGTGGTACTGAGGTAACAATTAGTGGTGATGCTGGTGGTAATGCTTTAACCATAACATCATCTAGTGCTAATAATCTTAGAGTACATGTTCAATCAGGTGCTAAAATATATGGTGCTGGAGGAGGTGGAGAATTTGGAACTGTTGGAGCTCAGGGATCATCAGGAACTTGTTCTACTTACGAGTTAAAAACTGCAAATAGTGGTTGTAATTCTTGTGGAGATTGTGGAGCAGGTTGGGAAAGATATGGTGGATGTAGCACAGCAGGTCAAGGATTGTGTGATTGCCATTCAAGTTGGGGTTGGACTTGGTGTAATGGTAGATATCAAACAGCAGCACTATGTCGTAGACACACTTATACAACAGTATCAGGAGGTATTGGTGGTAATGGTGGTAATGGTGGGCCTGGAAGAGGATATAATAATCAATCTGGATCATTAGCAGGTTCTGGTGGTGGTGCTGGTACTGCTTGGCCTGGATGTCCTAATCCACCTTATACTGGAGGTGTTGGTACTCCTGGTCAACCTGGAGATCCTGGAACTGCAGGTGGTAGTGGTGGAGAATGGGGTTTAGCAGGTGTTAATACTCCTGCCAGTGGTAATGGTGGTGTTGCTGGTAAAGCAGTATCAGGATCTAATTATTCTGTTGTTGGTGTAATTAATAATAGTACCGTTAGGGGAGCATTTAATCCATAATATATAATTTAATTGAACTTATATCATGCCTGAATATCCTTCATTACAAAAACAACTGAATAACTTTAAGACTTCTTTTGCTAATGTCACTCTTTCACTGGCAAATAAGAATTATAGGAAATTATTAAAAGTACCTAGTAGTATATTTAAAGAGAGATTATCTATCTGTAAAGAATGTGATAGATATGTAGAAGAACATCACAGATGTGGAGAGTGTGGATGTTTTATTGGAATAAAAGCAAGGGTGGGTATAGAATCATGTCCCTTGAAGAAATGGGGTGCATTGACAGATGAACTATAAAGTATTTGATTATTCTAATTCTACTAAGTTGAACTCTCTCATATATGAGATGGCAATTAATAATGCTAAATTGCATACACCAATAACACATATTGAGGCAGCACAAATACTCTCAGAGAATAATAAAGAAGTATATGATACTAAAGGTTTGAATCCTAGAAATATTAAACATCATCCTGGTGCTATTAAAGTTGATGGTGGTGGAGTATTATCATCTTTTATGATACATGAGTATAAAGTTAAAGAAGTGAATGATTTTTTTACTTGGATAGAAGGGATATTAGATATTAAGACAGAAATGAGTTGGATTGTAACCTATAATCAGCATCAGCGTGGTGGTAAGCATTGTCATATGGAATATGATACAACTTTTTGTTATTATGCTAATGTTCCTAATGGGTCATCACCTTTAATTATAGAAGGTGAAACAATAGAACCAGTATTGGGTAGAGTAGTTGTTTTTTCTGGACAATTAGAGCATGAGGTATTATTATCTGAGATAGATGGTCGATGTAGTTTAGTTGGGCATGGTTCATGATAAGTCAAAATTCATGAATTACTACATACCTTTGTATGTTTGCAAGGCAGACTCTATAATATCTTAAGGGACCAGAAGGGAAACTGGCACAGGCACTCCAACACGGGGTGCTTTTCTGCTATAATAGGTTTATATTAATGGAACACTGTGCAACTACGTCCCCACCAACAGGAAGCATTGGAAGCAATGACAAGAACCTCTAAGGGACAGATCATCGTTCCTACGGGCGGTGGTAAGACTCTTGTGGCAATTAATGATGCCATGCGTCAATTAGAAGATGGTCATAAGACTATTGTTGTAGTTGCTCCACGCATCCTATTAGCAGAGCAATTGAGTTCTGAGTTCTTGGAAGAGATTGAGAATGTATCTGTGATGCACGTACATAGTGGTGAAACACATCATTATAGTACAACTAAGAGTGATGAGATTCAAGAGTGGGTAAGTAATACACAGGGTAGTAAGATTATCTTTACAACATATCATTCACTTCATAGATTGGTAGAGGCAGATGTTGTTGTAGATACGATATACTTTGATGAGGCACACAATTCAGTCCAGAGGAATTTCATAGAGTTTGTTGAGTATTACTCATTAAATGCAGATAGATGTTATTTCTTCACTGCTACGCCAAAACATTCACTAACTCCCATGAGGGTGGGTATGAATGAACATGATATATTTGGTAATGTTATTTGTAACGTACCAGCACCTAAGTTAGTAAAGGAAGGATACATTCTACCACCAAAAGTAAAAGTATATAAGACAGACATATTACAGAAGGATGAAATAACATTTGATGTAGAATGTAATCAGATCATGGATAACATTGATGACCACAATACTAAGAAGATCTTGGTATGTGCTAAGTCAACTAAGCAGATCAAAGGATTAGTATCCTATGATAAGTTCCTTGACGAATTGGCATGGAGAGGTTATACTTGCATGTATATTACATCTAAAACTGGTGCAGTCATTGATGGTGAGAAAGTAAGTCGGGATGAGTTCTTTAATGTACTGAGTGCATGGGGTAAGGATGATGATAAGAAGTTTGTTGTCTTGCATCACAGTATCCTAGCAGAAGGTATTAACGTAAAAGGACTTGAAGCAGTCTTATTCTTACGTTCTATGGATTATATCGGAATATCACAGACAATTGGAAGGGTTATAAGAAAAGGTAGCAAGGAGAAAACGTATGGATTAGTGTGCGTTCCTGTATACTCTAAGGTGGGTATTAGTACAGCACGTAGAGTACAAGCAGTAGTTGATCTTGTATTCAAGCAGGGTGCACCAGCAATATCGGTGGTAAGACGATGAGAAAATTCATTTTTGATGTTGATGGGACTATCACTCCCAGTAGGCAAAAGATAAACATACATTGCCTGACTTTCTTCAATGAGTTTGCATCTAATCATGATGTTTACCTTGTGACTGGAAGTGATCGAGAGAAGACCATAGAACAGATAACACCCATACTATATGATAATTGCAAGAGAGTTTATAACTGTTCTGGCAGTGATGTGTATGAGCAGCATAGAAGTGTTTATAGAGATAGTTGGGGATTACCAGAAGATGTGAAGTGGTTTTTATATGATGAATTAGATAACAGTCAGTTTCCTCTTCGTAATGGATTACATATTGAGATAAGGCCAGGAGGTGTTAATTTTAGCATCTTAGGTAGAGGTGATGATTATGGCAGAAATGAGTATGTGAAGTGGGATAAAGAGACTAATGAGAGAAGAGATATTGCTGATAGACTTAAAGATCATTTCCCAAACTTAGAAGTACAAATAGGTGGACAGACTGGACTTGATCTAGCACCATTAGGAGTAAACAAGAGTCAAATACTGAGAGATTTTAGTATTGATGATGAGTTACATTTCTTTGGTGATATGATGGAAGAGGGACAGAATGATTATCCTTTAGCAAAGGCAGTAAAGGAACGTGGTGGATATACCTATTGTGTTAAGGACTATCATGATACAATGGCAAAGGTATCAGAAATACTATGAAGGAAGTTATTATTGTTACTGGTGGATTTGATCCATTACATTCAGGGCACATTGCTTACTTCCATGCAGCAAGGGAACTTGATTCTAGTCTAAGTCTTGTAGTGGGTGTGAATTCGGATGCTTGGTTAACTAGAAAGAAAGGTAAACCATTCATGCCAATAGAAGAAAGAGTTACAATTCTTAAAGAGTTAAAATCAGTTGATGTTGTGATTGAATTCAATGATAAGGATGATAGTGCTTGTGATGCAATTAGGATGGCATTAGAAATATATGATAGAGTAATATTTGCTAATGGTGGGGATAGGCATAATGAGAATACATTAGAGTACATTACATTCAAGGATGATGAGAGAGTTATATTTAAATGGGGTGTAGGTGGAACAAATAAACTTAACAGTAGTTCATGGATTCTGGATGGATACTATGCCAGTTGATAAGGTGTCTATTAATACTGCATTTATTTGTTAAATACTCTATAATAGATTCATCTAAAAGAGATTAGTCATGCTCCACGAAGTCAAACTCTATGTTGCTGGTCAAGTTTTCAGTGAGGAAGTTCGAGCACGTAACTACAATGAGGCAAAACAAGTTGCTTTGGCACGTAATCCAAATGCTAAGGTAATCTCAGTAAATGCCAAGTTCTAGGCAGTATAATGGTCAACCTCAGAAAGACTGGACTGATCAAGACTGGTTACAACATGCGTATGTAATGGTCCATAGTCCTTGGATTGATGAGGATGACCGACAATATTGGAGAGACAAAATCACTGAATTAACAAAATGAAACGATGGATAGATCTATCAGACCCTAAACCTTGGTCAGGTAGAGTGAAGAATAAGAAAATTGACCCCAATGAATACATGCCAGATGGTTGGGATTCTCAGACACCTGTAGAATATGTCAAGGGTTCACGCCATAATCAAATTGGTATGTGGATCATGTGGACATACTATGTGCTCATTGTTGGTATGGTCATTAGACTTATATGGGTATTAAACACATAATGAATTTAATAGATTGTGAGTAAGGACTATAGAAAGTTTTATACTTGCCCCAATAAGGGTATATTAAATCCTAAGCGCGGTGATCCTGAAGGTTACATCACTAAGGAGGGTGATTGGGTAGCAGTGCCTATCATTGGTAGTAAGACAAAATTGCAAATTATTAACAATGGTAATTTTGTTCATGTTGCAAGGAACTATGACTCTGCAAAAGCATACATACTAAGAGAAAAAAGAAAGAAATGAGCATTTTTGATTCGATAGGCAGGAGCATTAAGAATGTTTTTGTTGGTTCCCATAGGGGTGAGGATTTCGTTATTGAAAACCTTAATAAACAAAAGGAGAAGACTGAACAGGTTAAGGATGTAGATCCTGATGATTGGTTTGATGAAAAATCATCATACTCTTCACGTCACCAATCAACTCCTGATAGTGAGAAATCTGCTGAAGCAATTGTGACTATGCATGAGAAAATGTATAGATTTGCAACTAGAAGTGGAAAGCATACGATAGGTGGTGGATCTGAGGAGGCACAGAAGTGAAGGATCAAAATGCAATTCAAGAGAAGGAAACTAAGGAAGATAAATGGACAAGAGCTCATGCACTCTTTCTTGAATCATTATACAAGGCAGACCATGAATTGCGTGGTTGTTCCCACAATCAGAAATGTTATCATGAACTCTTAGAGATAAGGGATGAAGTAATAGAATATGTTAGAAAGATACATAACCCACATACACCAGCAGGGAAGTTCCGTGGTGCTGAATCAGTTAAGTCTATTAATGGTATTAGTGTTACTTTATTAGGTGGAGCATTAGGTAAACATTATATGGAGGATTGGTCAGAAGAGCATCTGAATGAGTGGAAAGAATATGTAAGTAGTATTGCCTAGGCATAAATTTTTGTAAAACCGAACTTGTGTTTGTGTTCATTTTATGATAAATAGTAGGGAGAATTAGGGAGGACAAGATGAACTGAAACTCCTTTGTCATGTGTTGTAGATCATGTTTTTTTGCTGTATCAGGAGTACGATTATGCACAACTTAATACCTTATAATCAATTAGCCGGGGACGAATCTTTTGATCCTGACAATGATTTAATCGCAGATTACTACGAGTGTTTAATCGAATGTGATGAAAGTCAATCAGTCTGTAAACGAATCTGTAAGGAGGTTCTAATTTAGGTTTAGAGTCTATCTGTAGTTTATTTCTAAGATCAAATGCTACCATACTCACATCCACCTTGAAAGAGTTCATTTTTTAACAAAATTTAATAGTAAAAAGAAACCTCTGCTTGACAAAACAAAGCAGGGGTTTTATACTGTATGCATGGATAATTTAATTACAGAAGTGGGATTTATCTTACTAGGTGGCATTGTTGCTGCCATACCAATCTACATAATGGGACTGATTCTTAACAATGACTGAAGAAGAATTGGAAGAGCAACGTCGTATTGATGATGATTATAATGTAGTTAATCATTATTATAAAGCAAAAAGAATGCACCCAAAGATACCTTTTTATTTACAAGATGAGAAGGGTGAAACTTATGAGTTTGGGTGGGAATTGATCTATCAGTACATTGCTAAACTTACACAATGACTATAACAAATGACAACATAATAACAATAAATCTTAATAAACTTGCTGCAATTAGAGCAGCATTCCTTGAGGAGAAACTTACTGATGATGAGATTGATGAAGTGGCAAGTGAACTTCGAGTTAGAATGTCCTTTGATTCACTTTATGGGCAGGTTGATGATATGATATGGGAGATAACAGAAAATACTGATATGTTACCACAATACGGTCAGATATCACCTGAGCCTGGACGTGAGGCATGGTTAACAGAGATGGAAAAGAATAAAATGCAGTTTGAAATGGTTGATTTGGTATCACCAGCATGGACAATTAAAGTCCCAAGGAGGATAAAATGACAGTAGCAGATTTTTCTAAGCAATTAAAAGAAGGGACTAAACGATCTCATACCGCAGCAGAGAATACTAAATTTGTAAAGGGATTTCTTCGTGGTGTTGTAAACAAAGACAGTTATAGAGTATTGATTACTAATTTCTATTTTGTTTATAGAGCAATGGAAGAGGAAATAGGTAATCTAAAGGATCATCCTATTGTTGGTCCTATTGGTTCTGATCTACTCCATAGGACTGAACCACTGTCGAGAGATCTTAGATATTATTATGGACCGAATTGGAGAGCGATTATTGCTCCTACCGAAGCAGGTCAACAGTATGTAAATCGTATTAGAGAGGTAGCAAAGAATGACCCAGAATTATTGGTTGCTCATCATTACACCCGATACATGGGTGATCTTTCAGGTGGACAGATACTTAAAGGCATTGCAGAAAAGGCAATGGTTCTAAGAAAAGGTGAGGGATTACATTTCTATCAATTTGAGAACATTACTGATGCAAGAGGATTTAAAGAGTCCTATCGTACCATACTTGATGGATTACCAATAGAACAATCTATGGTTAATGCTATTGTGGCAGAAGCGAATTATGCTTTTAGGTTAAATATGTACATGTTTGATGAGTTGCAAGGTAATTGGTTAGCATCATTTATTAAGGTTCTCTTTGGTACTGTTAGAGGTAAATTGTTATGATTGATAGATTGTATAAATCTATTATGAACTACTTTGTTAGTGATGACCCTAGGTGGGATCCTGATAGAATTGTTTGTACAGTAGATGGTGATCCAGTTGATTGTTTTACTGATGAGTTACAATCTAAGGGATATCAGTATAATGATATTAAAGATTGGTGGGAACGTAAGTGGACTACTAATCAAGGTAAGGAATCAATTGTAGAGGCATACAAACAAGATCATGATGGGTGGACATCCATAATGGTTGGGTATGGTGATCGTGTATTTTACGAGGAAAAGGTATGAGCGACGAATTTCATGGTGCAAATGAAACAGATCTTGATGATGATCTAGGGGTTGATAAGCATGGATTTAGAATTAGACGTAAGAAGACAGATTTTGAGTCTATTCTTATATCTGTAAAGAACTGTGAGGAACTTGCTGGTCTGGATAGAAATGATATGCAACGATTGGTTAAAGCATTAGAGAGTGGTAAGGTTACGCATATGAATACATACGACCATAGTGGTAGAACCAGTAAGAAAATTGTGATAGAGTATGATGTAGGAATATATGAGAGAACTAAGAGTGATGATTAATGTCACCATTACCTTGGGATCATAATGATCTTGATCCCGATTTCAAAGAATATTTTAAAGATAAGAATGATCTAAGTATTATAGATTTAGGATGTGGTAATGGTTCTCAGGCATATCATTTAGAGGAGATTGGATTTGATGTAACAGCAACGGATATTGATAATTATTTGGTGTATGATATTGGTAATTTCATCATTGATGATGCATTAAATACTCAACTAGAAGAAAAGTATGATGTTATTATAGATAGGGGATTAATACATAATCTGATTACTGACAAGAGATCTAATAATTATTTTAATATGATTGATAAGATAAGTCATGATGATACTACTATACTTTTAAAAGTTCTAAGTCAGGATGAGATTAGACATAATAATCCATATCGTTTTAGTAAAGATCAATTAAGTGAATTATATTCTGAATTTGGATTCAGTTGTGTATTACTTAAAGACAGTTATTATTATAGCAATATAGAACCATATCTGAAGGCATGTTACTGTGTTTATGAAAGAACTCTTGACATTTGATCCTTATTGAGATATTATAGATAGAACTGGAGACCTGCGGAACTAATGGCATTAAGAACTCATACAATATCTAAAAAGAAAGACACACATAACCAAATTTGGGAGTGGGAAGAAACACCTGAGCTACTAGCAGCAATAGAACAACTACATAAATCTTCTCAGGTAGTTGATAATATACGTGTTCCTAGATTGCATGTTGGTAATATGAATCCAGCACAATTGAAGAAAAGAAATGGATAATCTCTATCAAGAGATGATGGAGATGAGAGATCATCTACTAACAAGAATAGAAATGCTTGAGGATGATGTAGAGCATCTAGTTCAAGAGAATATGGAGTATGTAAGAGAGATATATGAATTAGAATGTAGTCTACATGAACGTATAGATAGCATAGTAGGCGAAGTAACACAACTTAATGAAGGACAAGAAAGCAGCAAAACTGATTATCAAGAGGGCAAAGAAACACCCTGAAATGTACACCGAATCAGAGATAAAGTATGCTAAAATGGTAAAAAGACGTATTAAACGTGAGGAGAAGGATGCAGAACGTAGATTCCTTGAAAATAAACCAGAATGAGGATGGATCATTTACTATGGATTGGGATCGTAGTGATCCTGAATGGAAATGGTTGAACAACTTGACAACTAAGGAAATTCAGGTTATCATGGAACAAGCAATCAAAATGGATCAAAATGAGTTACCCACTTGAACAGTTGAAGGAGTTTCTAGAAGATGCAATGGAGTCTGAATGCACATCTGAAGAAATATATGATTGTTTAGTGGATACTGTAACTCAGAACATGCGTTATCATAAGGCATGTTTTAATACAAGTGTTACACTATTGTCCAGATTAAAAACTGACTTTAAAGCAGACATACTTTCTAATGAACCGATAGGTAAGAGTGAGTGGGCAAAATATTGGAATGGTGAACTTTCTGGTGAAGAGTTTCATGCAGCATTAGAAAAGTATGGGTATGAGTATACACCACCAACTGCTGAAGAAAGGTTGAGATTTAGATTAGATTCGCCTGAACTACATAATAATGTTGATGACATTGACTTAGATTTAAGTTAAGGAGTGTTACGACACTATAAAGACACTATAAAGTTTATAGATATTGGATATAACTAATGTTATGATATCCACATACTTTTTTAGAACCCATGATTAATCTCGATGCAAAGTACCATTCTTACCTTCACAGTGGTAAGAAATTCACTATTGATGGTGTTGGTGAACGTGTACGGGGTTATGGTTGGACTGATGATGGTAAAGATATTGTAGGACATTATGTTATTACTGACAACTACAAACTTTATTATAATATGGATGATGTGTTTGTTAGGATGGACGCACTAAGAGAGTTAGAATCTGTCTTATAATAATAAATATAAGTGACTAAGGCAGTTTAATTATGACAATCAAGCACGATTTAGAACATGAAGTGTATATTGATCCAAAGGATCATAAGGAGCATACTAATCATGGTATGCATGAATACAGCGAGGCAGATCTGAAAGATGTTCATGCCAATTACGAGGAGTATCACAAAGGTGATGAACCCGAAACTGGCATTAATGATTATCACACTAGGCACACAGATAAGACCCTAGAAATCTACTGTGACAATCATCCTGACGCATTTGAGTGCAGAGTGTACGACGAATAGGACAGTTTAACAAGTTGTACATGGATCTCCTATTTCGGTGGGAGATCCTTTATACTGTTTACAGTTGAATCACATTCATGGAATTAGTTGAATTTTTACAAACATCATTTCAGAATGTACGATCATCCAAACGTACTGATGATTTGCATGAGGTTTTGCTTAGTGAGATTCTAGCAAAGAATCCACAATGGCATGGTATGGTATGGGAGTTTGAATATAAATTACCTGTTGATGCTTTTGGAGGCACATTTGATATTGATATTGCAGGATTTGATATAGAAGGTAATTTGAAAGTTTGTATCCTTGCTAAGGCTATGAACAGCAATGTTAATAAGAATATTAAGAACTATGCTAACACAACTATTGGTGAGGCAGCAAGATTAGCATTTGCACCTGATATAGAATTAGAGAAGATTCTATTTGTTAGTGTACTACCAAGAGTAGCACCTAGATTTAAGAAGGATGGAAGAGTTGAAGGTTTTGATGATGTTATCTCAGCTAAGAATCGTACTAAGATAGGTGGAGTATTAGAACAACAATATGGTGGACTTGTTGAACTAATAGATGTATTCTTTGACATTGGTGATGTTAGAAATAAGAAGACAAAATCTGAATTTAGTGATATAATAGTAGAGAACCTTGGTGAATTGGTAGTAAATGGATAGTGCTATCCTTCTAGGTGATTGTCTTTCAGTGATGGAAGATCTGCCTGACAATTCTATTGATATGGTATGGTGTGATTTACCTTATGGAACTACCCAGAATAAATGGGATAGTGTCATACCATTTGATGAATTGTGGTCAGCATATAATAGAGTAGTTAAAGAGGATGGTGCTATTGTATTAACAGCACAACCACCATTTGATAAGGTTCTAGCATGTTCCAACCTCAAATATTTTAAGTATGAGTGGATATGGGAGAAGAATAAGGCAACAGGGCATCTAAATGCCAAGAAAATGCCAATGAAAGCACATGAGAATGTACTCATATTCTATCGTAAGTTACCAACATACAATCCACAAAAGACCACAGGACATAAACCATTTGGTGCAGTTAAACCACGTAAGAATATACCAGAGCCAAAGGTTAAGAGAAACTACAATCATTTAACTGAAACATTTGGTAATGATGGAACTACCACTGATCGTTACCCTAGATCAGTTCAGAAGTTCCCAGTGATTAACAATGATAATCCTTTGAAGTTCCATCCTACACAGAAACCAGTGGAAATGATAGAATACTTCATTAAGACCTATTCTAATGAGTATGATACTATCCTAGACAACTGTATGGGCAGTGGTAGTGCCTGTATAGCATCCATAAACACCAATAGACACTATATCGGCATAGAATCCAATGCAGAGTATTATATGATGGCAGAGAGATGGATACAAAATCATGTGTCAGTTGATGAAGTGGCACAAGAGGGGTTGAATCCACTCCAAGATCTGTTATATTAGGTACATGGGAAACAAAGCAGGTTACTCACTACTCTGACTTAGAAGCAGAGATATGATGTGAGGTAAAAACTACACCGTAATTCGCCTGTTTTTGTTTCTCTCACCCATTATTCTATTTTAAATGGCAACACGATCACGAATTGGATTAGAACTTGCTGACGATGCTGTATTATCAGTCTATCATCATTGGGATGGTTATCCACAGTGGTTAGGTGTTACTTTAAGAGAAAAGTTTAACACAAGAGAGAAAATTGCTGAATTACTTGATGGTGGTGACATTTCTTGTGTAGAGTCTGACTCTGACTGGGATAGGAATGAGTGTGAAAATCATGTTCAATATTATAATGGTCGGGGTGAAAAGACTGAACCACGTTTAGATCTTACTCATGAAGATTATTTTGAGAACAATGAAGAGTATGCATACATCTTCACACTAGACCATGAGTGGATATGTTATGATCTACATACTACCACACCAAAGGTAGTCCCAATACCAGACAAGAAACCAGTTCACTAAGTGGCACATGACCCCTTCCAAGGGGTCATTTTTTTGCTATACTATAAGAGTAAACAAGCAAAGGTCTTATGACAAGAACACTTGAACCAGTGCCGACCATTGCTGTATTCCCTGAAGAGCAACTCACACTTTCCCAAAAAGTTGAGAAGTGGGTCTGGCAACTCTGCCGAGCACTTGAGGCAAATTATGACAGAAGATATCCTAATTCTTCTGATCCTGCAAGGTTTAGTATAGAGTCAGGACGTAAGTATTGGAAAATCATGCAGAATCATGGTGGAGTCCATGCCTTCATCGATAAGAAGACTGGTCAGGTTTACAAACCAGCATCATGGAGAGGACCAGCAAAAGGTGTTCGTTATGATCTAAGGATCATTAGAGAACGTGAAGAGTGCCTACTCAGTGCAGACTGGGCCGGTGGATACTTATACGTGAGGTAATTATGTCAAAAGATATGAGTGGAAAGGAGAAACTATTGTTCATCCTTTCCTTCTTTTGGATGATGCATTGGGGTGTTAACCTGACAATGCTCACATTCAGTAAACTTGAACTTTTTCTATTCTAATGAAAAGAACACTAAAAGACAGGCAAGACATGTGTCAAGATCTATATGATGCTTGTCAAATAGATCCAACTCTATTAGAAGTTGTCTGTGATGAATACATTTACAGACTAAATGACAAGGAGATGGATGAATTAGAAGAAATCATTTTCAACACTCATCAACACATTCTAGGAGGAACATCCGAATGACTTTGTACACATCAGGCGATTGGACGATTGACTCTCAGTTCATATTGACTAAGGCAGTCTTTGATTTCATGTGTGATAAGTTTGCAGTATTAAAAACAAATGATACTGAAGTTGAAGTAAATCAAGTTGACCTAACAGATGATAATGCATTTGGATTCTGTCAGGTTGATGAGGATGGAGAGTTTTTAGTTCATATTCATAATGATCTGACTCCTGAGCTCTATGTGACAACCTTGATTCATGAGTTAGTCCATGTGAAACAAACTCTAACAGGATTGTTTGACTATGATAGGAGAGAAGAGGAGGCAGAGATATGGGAGTTCATACTTAGTAATAAATTCTGGGACACTTTCCAAAGTGCCACATTCTACCATACACCATGGGGTAATAGGGTGTATAATAAGAATGTAATCAACCAAGGAGTTCACTAATGTTTGAGACTATGGAAGACTTCACTGATTATGTTGCATCATTCTACCTACCAAGTGATCCTGATGTATTATATCCTATTCAGGGACTAACCAAGAGAATGATTGAAGAAGCATCATTTCTTTATCTTCAAATGTGTACTTATCCAGCATTTCCCGAAATGAACTGGGGTGATGGTGATTCATTAGATAGAGAGCACGTAAGAGATATTCTTATTGATAAATTCAACCTATCATGGAGCAACTAATGTCAAAACGCAAATCTCAACTTGAAAAGGACATTGCATTCTGTATTGATGAATGTGAAATGGATGATGAGCAAATTGGTGATATGTTAAGAGCATGTGAGAGTCTGGGTGGAATGAGTGTTGAATATTTCTGTGAAGAGTTTGTCTTCATATGTGAGGATGTTGATGTCATGAAGTATCATGATACTGATTATCTGAACATAGCAGAATTCAATGCAATGCACTGGGACACCAATCATCCTGGAGGACATATATCATGAGAACACTACACATAACCGAGATTGAGGAATCAGTATTAAGATATGTACTATCAATGATCAAGGAAGATGATATTTATCTTTCTGAACTTCATGAGTGTGCACTGAATACATTATTTGATAAGGTCAACGAAACAGAGTATATACCAGATAGAATCTATTCTACATCCTGTTCTTCTATTTTCGATACTCACTATGAGCAAAACAGCATTTAAACCACAGAAGGTGAATCGTTATACGCGAGCACCTCATGAAGGCAAAGAGATTGTCTGTCCTGTATGTGATAGTACATCAAGAGTATATCATTTTGCCTGGAGTGCCCTAGGATGTCAATCATGTAAGGGAATGATCACCAAAGCAGAATGGACAGTTCTATGAGCACACTACATTTTTTAGATCAAATGAAAAGCAGACTCAGTGTACAAGAATGTGATTTCTTGATTGATGTACTCAGTGGGGTACGTGATGGTAAAATAGAAAGGAGTGCCGAGGAGTTTGGTGCCAATGTCAAGACTGTGGTCAACAAACTCAGTGCTCAGGCAGATTTATTAGAAGGAATACCGAATGAGGCAAATAATGACTGAGGACGACATTGCAAACTTCATCAAAACATTTGATTCTTTCATGAACAACTCCGAAACCTTCATTTTTGAATATTATGAACGTACAAACCCTATGGTACAACAAATGAAAATAGACAAAATTGCAGAGTATGAGAAACGAGCAGCAGAGTTAGAGGTCACAGTTGATTACTATATGGAAGAATTTCTATCATGATCACATTCATTGCATTTCTATTGGTCCTTACCATATTAGCATTCGTTGTCTTCATGCGATACTATGACCCGACATCTTGACATATATCTTAAATAGGAGTATAATAAATCCAATGCAATCAAACAAATGAAAGCACGAAACAAGTTTTATAGAATAGAAGAATTCAGTACAGTAGGATGGGAATTAATTGATAAGGGTGATCGTCAATTATCAAAACAAAGAGCATCCGAACGATTAGAGTATTGGATTGCCGAAGGAGTATCACCAGATCGATTAAGAGCAGTACATGATGAGGATGGAAAATACAATGCACAAGGAACTGCTAACTTCTAATTTCCATATACCCCCAGATGAATATTATTATGAAGCAACCCAATTCAATAAATCTACCATTGCTATCTGGATATGCCGTGATAGTATTCATAGTCTTATTGATAGGGAAAGTAAGTCTATATGGGGATTCTACAATACCAAGACAAAACGATACCATTCACCTATTACATCCACCAAGCAAGGCAATCCAGTAAAATTAGAACGTACAACGCCCTATTCAGCAATGATACCTAATCTTAATCCGTTAGAACTATGTTTAAGTGGAGCATATTAATAGTATACTCATTGTTCTCATTCTCAGTACTATTCGTTTCCCTAAACAAACCAACCCCTAAAACTATTCATTGTAATAAGATATGTCTAGCAAAGAGTATGAACCTGAAGTCGATGATTATGTAGTATGGGATCAAGGAGAGTATGGTATAGATGAAGGTTGGGTATATTTCAAGGCACCTGTAATGGAAGAGAAGAAAGGATTCGTTACAAAGGCAAGGTATATTACAATAGAAACACATGTAACAGATAAACCCAAGAATGAATTAGAACCCAGTAATGGTAAGAGAAGTATTAACCCTCATACAAAGGTACATTGTTTATTGTTATGTTATGAGCAAGACTGGAAAGATTTAAAGTTCATTAAAAGACGTAAGACTAAGAACTGTATGCACTATGCACAATATGATGATGTAAACTAATGTTATTAACAGTATGGAAGTATGCATTAGGTAGTTTCCATGATGATAAAACAAAGAAATATGATAATGCAGTATGTATTATCAGAACATGTATATTACTGACTTATATTGTCACAAATACTGTCATATGTGCAGGTGTAGTGCGCCATTGGAATGATAGTACCAAGGATAGTGTTAGTAGTGTTGAATTGGTATCGGTTGTTACAGAATAGGTTGAAAAATAGGTTTTAAATACCTTTATAAATATAATCCGCTAATTTATCTCTTTTCTCAATAAGATGATTTAATGAGACTCAATAGTGTATATTTAATGATTCTCAATAGTATTATTACTCTTCTCAGTGCTTACCTAAATTTGTAGTATTATGAGAGTTATATTGTTATAAGGTTTCATAAAGGTCACATAAAGGTTTCATAAAGGTCTCTGAGACTTGTGAACTAAGCGAGCGTACCATGAAACGCGATCTCTGTCAACATACAAGGCGAAAAATGTTCACAAAAGCACACAATTTTTTATAAAACCGTATATATAGTACATTGTTACTGTATGAATCTCGTCGAGACACTAGGTTGACATCTCGTCGAGTATCATGTATAATATTATCATATCACATCTCGACTAGAATCATGTACGAAGACTACGAGTTTAATACATTTGATCTAGATTACACTTACGATCTCGACGAGACATATGCATATAATCATAATGCATATAATCATAACGAGACCACATATGAACTAGATGATGACAACTATCAACGAGATAGCACAGATTATCAAGCACTTGCATATATGCATTACGCATGATATGATTGTGTGATTATCATATAGACATACACAATTAGTTTGTGAATGTTTATACTGTCTTATTATAACATATAATAACTTAGTGTTAGTTATTATGTGACAGTTTGTGTATTGGTTACGTGAAGATCTTATTCTCAATAAGAGAATATTATTGATTCTCAACTATCGACGCTTAATGAGAATCGCAGCTGCTTTTGAAAAATCAAGCCGACTGGGGTCAATTCTTAAACTGGCACATGATTTCCCCATTCGTGCCATAGCAGGTCTATGATAAGAGAGTTCAAACGAATGGATTCAAATGGGAATGGTTGCCGACGCACTTCGTAAGCACTTAGAAGCATACAAGGTCGCAAGCGATAAGCAATTAGCAGCGATGCAAATGGAAAACGATTCGCTCAAAGCACAACTGAAAATTCTAAAGGGGTCGTAATACCCCCCTTTTTTTGGAAAACGGCCGACCGTGTTCGGTTTGCAAACTGTCCACCATTCTCCCTATGCACCGTGAAATCGTGTATGATACAGGTATGGAAAATTTCAATTACACTTTCACCGAATCTGAAGATCAGATTCTCACAGAAATGGTCGCTTTTTTCATTGACTGTGGGTTGACCTCAGAAATGGATAGTGACGCATTTGACACACTCTCTGAAAAGGTGCTAGCATGAGCGACCTTGCACATGAAATTATGCTAGAGGATCTCTATGAAGAGGTCGTGGCAGAATTGAAAGACGTGGGAGATTATCCCATGTACTCACAGTCAGAAATCGATCAGTTAGTCGAATCACGCATAAGGGACCTGTAATGGTCCTTTTTTCATTCTCAATTATAGTATACTTATTGAGAATCGCGGCCGTTTGTGGTCAGTTGGCAAAGTGCACACTAAACCCCCACAACCCGTGAAAATGGTGTATTGTAAGAAAGTCCAAAGCAATTCAATTATGTTCGTTGATCCACGGTATGAGGATGAGGCAATCTCAGCACTTATGGAAGAGGCACTCTCTGAAACCAAGGAGGACCTGAAATTTGATGTTGAGGCATACATTGAGAATTCTGACTATGAATTCTAACACATGGTCGCTCAATGATTCCATTATCCTATTCATCGTTATTCTTTGCATTCTATGAACACTACTATTCGTTACTCATTCCCTGACGACTGTAAATTCCGTTACATGAGTTTTGCCACGTATGACCAGGCACTCAAATGCATTGCGTTATTCAAGCAAATCGCAGTCAAGGCAGAATTGAAGCACCACTGA
>Ga0208011_1000177_pt1 | contig 27264 bp, 20 predicted proteins | sample 7_EtaG_FD_184080 | JGI IMG/M metagenome (GOLD analysis project Ga0208011, IMG submission 184080) | Marine viral communities from the Subarctic Pacific Ocean - 7_ETSP_OMZ_AT15161 metaG (SPAdes) (version 2) | ecosystem: Environmental > Aquatic > Marine > Oceanic | place: Pacific Ocean | collected...
GGAACTGGAACAGTTACATTAAAATATGATTGGAATGATAATCCTAATACATCAGGCAAATCATTAGAGAGTCTTACTATTGGTGGTACAACGTGGACTCAGAGTGATAATAAAAGAGGTAATGAGACTCATACTATTTCTGTAAACTCTGTAAGCAAACCAGATACTAAGAAGACAAGAACTAAAAAGGTTATTCCTCTATCAGAGGAAGATTATGTAAGTTATTCTAATAATCTTAATCAGAAACCTCATTCAGGTGCGTTTGCATGTATGAAGAAAGATATATGGAAAGGTTTCATTGAGGCTGCAAGGAAGGGGGGTCCTATAGTTAATGAGCAAACTTATTGTGATTGGGCCACGGAATACGTAGAAGAAGTTCGCTCATCCTTTAGGGCAGCAACTAATATAGGTTATATATTACCTTGTGGTGGAGAGATAACTGCTCCTTCTGAGACACCTAAGAAACCACCTAGTGGAGGTGAACCTAAGATTTTGGTAGGAAAGGCAGTTAAAATTACCACTTGTGGTACTGGATATACTGGTGGAGATCAGATTAGTATTGGTGGAGAAACTGTACCCTTTACATTAACTCCAACTGGTGGTATTATTACATGTGGACCTCCTCCTTATGGACCTTTCATTAAGTATCCAGAAGTGGATATTACGACTAAATATGGAGCAGGGGCTGATATCGAACTCACCTTGAAGGTAGAAGAACCTACTGATGCTGAACTTTCGCCTCTTAAAATGGTTGAAGTCATTGATTGTGTCGGTAAGAATATCTTTATTAAAGAAAGTTAATGGGAAAACCGATAGGACTATTTGGACTGAATACCATCTTCGCTTGGAGTAAAACCACCGTTGATGGTAGATTGTCATTTGGTGGTGTCTCTGAAGATAATGTTCGGCATGCTGTGATGCTGGAGAATAGTTATGATCCACGTCATTTCATAGTAATGGATGCAAGTGGAAAGAGGGCAGGTAGGACTACTGCTGAAGCACCTGGTGGCATGCATATCAAGGTAGGACAAGACCTTGAAGATGATGCTGCTACATTTAATATTCAAGTGGAGAGTGGTAATCTAAATATTGATATCCAGGATGGTGATTTGAATGTTAAGGCAACGAATATAAATTTCGAGGCTAGAGGTGACACTAATGAGAATGGTAACTTCACTCTCAAGACTAATCAACAGATTATGATGGAGTCCAGTATCATTAAGATAACTGGAACACAAACTCTCACATGTCAGTCTAATAATTTATTAAGATTGTTAGGTGACGTAGAAACTGATTTTATTACAGGTATTTGTAACATGAATTCATATAGTACCCGACGTGGTAAGAAAGGGCATTGTCAAGTAGTTGTAGCAGGAGCGGTAAATTAAATGGCTTGGTCTTTTGACGATCAATTAGTTCATAAGCATCTCATTGTTGGATGTCATGAAGAAGGTGGTCTTGGTTCTGGTAACTGGGGAATACCAGGAAGTATAGGTGCTTCTGGATGTGTTTCTATAGGTGCAGAGCAATTTGGTTATGGTCAGTCAACCCTTATGGTTGCTACCAGTAAGGAACAGAAAGGTAGAAGAGCAGTAACTGTATATGGTGGTCAAACTATTGCAGGTGGTGGTAAGTATCCTTTAATAGTTCAGGGTAATGCACACTTCGGTGCTGGTATTGGTGACTTAAGGAAGAGGTTTAGTGCTGCAGACGGTAGACCAAAACCATTTGATATGAAGCATCCATCAGGAGAAGATGGGTGGAGATTAAGATATGCTTGTATTGAGGGACCTGAGGTTGGAGTATATACTAGAGGAAGATGTAGGAATAAGAAAGAGATTCTTCTTCCAGATTATTGGAAGGACTTGGTTCATGAGGATAGTATTTCAGTTCAGTTACAACCTATTGGAGCACATCAGGATATTATTGTGAAGCGATGGGATAAGGATAAGATATATCTTCAGTCCAATGGTGGCATGCCTATTGATTGCTTCTATCACGTGTATGCAGAGAGAAAGGACGTGAATGCTCTTATTACAGAGTATCAGGGGGAATCATGGGAAGACTACCCTGATACTCATGAGTATAACGACCCACAATACAAAGGGGTTGTAAATATCCAAACTAAGTGATATAATTATTCTATCTGTTAACATATTATGAGATTTACAGGACGATTAAGAGGTAATCTTATCAATGTCCCAGAGGATTGGGTTGGTACAGTTGATGTGGACTCAATTGTTGTTCATTTGACACCTGTTTCAGTGTGGCAAGAGTTGTTTGTTAAGTCAATTGATTATGGACGTAAAATCAATATTCAATCTGCTTCAGGGAACAATGTTGACTGCTATTATATTGTAGAAGCAAACGCACTTGATGTGCCACAAGAGAAACTGCCACAACGGTATTGACAAACCCAGGGGGTTCCTGTAATATATAAGGGTAATGAAGAATGATCTATGTCTGAGGATGACGCTTATCTAACTCGTTGTGTAGTCAACACGACTTCTCGTAGTTTCTATCTCTTTAGCAGCGATGGTAGCGAGAAAGAAGTCAATTGTGAGACTGTAGAACAGTTTATGGATGTCCTTAAACTATGCCGTGAGGTATTGGATGATATAGATGATGAACTCCTTGTATACGCTGAACCTTCTGTAAAATCATGAAAATCGCACTCGCTGCCCTTATTGCCCTTAGTGCTTGTACTCCAGCAATAGCAGGTGAGTCACAAGCAGGATGGTCCAATCAACGTACTTGTTTTAAGAGTGAGTACAGAGAAGAATATGTACCAGGTACTGAAAATGATCCTGGATACGTGAAGTCGTGGAAGGAAACCGTTGAGGTTCCTTGTGAGAATACTCCAACGTACCAAGAGGATCCTAATTCAAACGTAGGACATCAGTCTCATCGTCACCCCACTTATCGGAGGCACGTTACTGTCTATGAGGATGTAGATACTAATGATTGTTCTGATGGAACAGTTGTAGGTGGACTCCTAGGTGGTGGACTAGCAGGGTTTGGTTCCCGTGGTAAGGACAGATGGTGGGCAATACCTACAGGCATTGTCGGTGGTGCTATGTTAGGGTGTGCTGTAGATGGAGGCTGATATATTATTTCGATTTTTGGTTCCATAAAAGCCCGAAAAAAAAGTCAGGGCATTTTTTGCCCTATTACTTTTTTAAAACAATGAACACCAGTAAATACTCAAAATTTTATTTGGAAATATGTGAATATTATGGATATAAGATAGAAAACGATAAGTTTATTAAAAAACCCAAAATACCGGATTTTGAGTATTTTGGGAAATGGAAAAATGGTGGATTTCGTGTAAATGGGTAAAATACGTTATATTGAAGAAAATTTTATAAATCCCGATATTTGTGAATTATTCATAAGTCATTCAAAGGCAAATAAGAAGGAAATGCCTTATGGATGTGAAGAGAGAGGAGGAGACACATATCTAACTACAGTAGATTGGAAGGATCATACAGCAGTATATCTTGGTGGGGATGTTGACCCTACAGACATAAAAGCTACAAATGATGAAATATTTGCCGGAGTGATAGAAAGGGTAAATTCACTCTGCAAGACATTTGAGCAGAAATCGAATTTAGACTATGTTGGGGTTGTGAGGTGGCCACCTGGAACTTTTATGAAACCTCATTTGGATGATAATAATATTCATAATCCAGATATTTTTGCTGCTATGTTATATCTTAATGATGACTTTAAGGGTGGGGACACTATATTTGAGGATTTTGGAGTAAAACCTGAGGTTGGAAAACTACTAATATTCTCAAATTCTCAATATTTACATTATGTTAGTAAGGTAGAGGATGCAGAAAGATTTGTGCTATCTCTTTGGTATAATACTGATTAAGTAGTAAAAGCACCTATATATTAATAAAGCAATTAACGTGTTTACACAATGAAGAAGATCTTACTAATGACTTCTTTATTATTCCTAGGAGCGACTTCAGTACGTGCTGATTTGGTCCATAGATTGACGACATCAACTCAACTTGCAGTTGACGGTGCTTACACAAGTGGCACGAGGCTGGGATCAACTTATACGGTATCTGGTTCTAATATTAAAGTCGATACTTCCAACAGTGGACACTTCGGTGCTCTAACTGCCGGTAGTGCTACTGCTGCACCAACATTAGACGTTGGTACGTATGATGTTAATACAGCTGGCTCGGCATTTTCGTTCAGCGAATCATACACCCAAGGGGACGCGATAGCAGCAATGGGAGCTGGTGTTGACGTAACTGCTGGTGTTGTGGCTGATATGCCAGCATACGGTACAAGTTTCGTTTCTTCCGGTGGTGTTGCTGGTACATTGGCTGGTACTATTACCAGTGCGGGTGCCATGACTCTAACAGCCGGTGGTGCTGGCACCTCAGCTACGGGACAATTTGTTAGTGAGATAACAGTACGTTAAAGTAGAATGAAGAAGTTTCTTCTACTATTTTTGTTATTAATGCCCGCAAAAGTCCTTGCGGTGCCAGTGGTCCCGAACTTCAGCCAGGGCTCGATGACGACCCATACGGAGACAAGTTCTACCGTGACAGAAACTATTAACTCAATTGACTATAGGACAGGATGGGAATACACAGTGACTGGGGTAGGAATAGAAAACAACGGAGCAGCGTTGAACCCCAATGTGAATACAACAAGTGTGACGGTGACTCCAGCAGTGGGTTCAGTGTCAGGAACAGACGGGGCAACAGGAAGCGTGACAAGTTCGTTCGATTCCTTGGATTTGGACAGCGCAGGAAGTTTCACAATATCAGATCCAGGAGCGGCCTTTCAATTTACCCAGAGTTATTCAGGGCCCGGTATGACCAACCAGACAATAATTCAAAGAACAACCACTATAGAAAGCGTCACAGACACAACAAGTACGTTTACGCAATAGCAGCAACTTTTGTAGGTATAGTTAATCCTGGTATTGCATTAGCAGAGAGTGTTGGTGGAGTATCAGCTACTGCTAATCCGATTGCGAACTCCTCTGGCTCGGTAACCAATCAAGCCATACAGGTGCTCCAAGGTCCATACGTAACTAATACGTATGGTAATGCGATAAGTTGTCAGGGTCCTACTGCTAACTTTACGCCATATATCCAATATAGTAATTCATGGAAGGATCCATTCGAAAGGACATATAATCAACCGCAATACAATAATACAGATTTCACTGGTAGAACTACAACTCAGACTGTTACGGTAAAGAACTATCCTTGGGAAGATTGGTATGATGATAGGGTAAGAACAGATCCCAATGATCCCAAATATGATGTAGATGAAGACGGTAATGCAGATCGTTGGTGGAATGATGGAGATGATATGCAGATTGAGGTAGAAGTAGATGGACCTGATGGTATTCCTGACAATCCTGGTGAGGTAGTTTGGCAAAAACCAGTACGTACTGATATGACTGCTAATAATAATTTTAACCTTGGATTATCTGCTACTCTTTCCTTACCACTTGATAGGAAGTTACAGAATCTTTGTAAGCAAGCAGCAATAACTCAAATTAATCAACAGAAGCAATTAACAGCGAACAAGCGATTAGACTTTGAGATAGCCCGTTTGAAGAACTGTGGGGAACTCATGAAAGCGGGAATAATGTTCCACCCCAAAAGCCCCTATGCATCTATATGTGCGGATGTGGTAGTTATGACGCCTCCCGGAACTATTATTCCTCATAATCATACTTTACCTAAACCTACTTTTGAGACTCCTTCTTCTTCCGTTCCTTCTCAGCCTTCTCAGCCTTCTGATGTTGTTTCGCAAAATTTATCCCAAGAAGTCCCTTCTTCTCCCGATACTTATTCGTCCGAATCTCAGATTGAGTTGAGCGGTAAGGCGTCTTCCCAAGGATTTTTTGCACGGCTCCGATGGCCTTTTTCACAACCGGCTTCACAACCTTTAGAAGAAGATCAGCCAGAGGCTTTGCTAGGAGGGCCGATCCAGTTGCCACCGCCGCAATGGTCGCAGTAGTTGTTACAATAGCTGGACTAGGCAAATATTGATCAACAAAGGGAATAGGTTCCCACACAGTTTCGCATATTGTTCCTTCTTGGATTAGTTTATATTCCTTTACTCTCTCTGTACCTGCCTGATTTAAGTCTCCAACACGTCTAGCATTGGGTGGAGGACATTCTACATCTTCTGCTGTTTGAGGAGGCGTGCTGGGGGGTTCAGGAGTCTCTGGGGTAGGTGCTACAGGAGGATCACCAGTATTTACTCCTTCTGTTAGTTCTTCTGGAGCATAAAAAGTTTGCCATTGTAGTTTATCTGCTTGATAATCAATAGAATGCATACTGGGAGCACCAGAATCGCATAATATAGTTACTCCTTTTGGATCATCATTCACCAGGTTCATATTTTTATTATCCCTGGTATTTTCTTCGTGTGTTTCTACACAACCAGGCATATTAACAATAGGATTTCCAACAAATACAGTAACAGGGACTTCTACTGGTATTGCTTGTGGTGGTTGTATCATCCACACTCTAGCATCACCAATTTGACCTATATAAGGTTTTCGAATATGGATATCTCTGATACCTATATTCGGATTTCCTTGTATTCCTACATTATCAGGTATCATTGGCTTCTTGGATTGCCTCTTTAATGACTGTCTTTAACTGTCTTAGTTTTTTCTTACCAAGACCTGCTCTTGTATCTATCTTCACCTTCAACCAATACACAAAGGCAAGTACCAGTATAAACTGAATACCTTCACCCCATGAAAGGTTCCATGCTTCATTAAGATCTAATGATGCAGCAGCAAATTTATTTAATAAGTTCATTTTCTTTGTGGTGTTTGTTGACGATAGTCCTGTTCTGGTTTCGTTGGTAGTCCTTTTACGTTACCAGTAGATTGAGGCCATGCTTCAAGAAATGCTGCTCTAACTTCTTCCCTAACTATTATTCGGAGTTCAGTTGATTGTGCTTCTAGTCTTTTTTCAGGCCCACCGGTAGCGTTATCGATGGCGGTTGTACCACCTACAACTGCACCGGTTCCAACGACTGCAACAGCAGATCCATACGTTGCTATTTTTTGTAAGTCCATAGTAATAAATAGGCACCCTTCTTATTTACTATAAATAAAATATAGCAAATCCCTGGTTATAAAGAAGATGCCTCTTAGTCGTCTGCAAAATTTCCTAAAGAGTGTAAGAGGAAATATATTGTATGTAAACCCCAATGATTTAGATGCGACGGACAGTATCGAGAATCAGGGTAATTCACTTACACGTCCGTTTAAAACTATTCAACGTGCACTCGTTGAAGCGTCGAGGTTTTCATATCAGACTGGATTGTCAAACGATAGGTTTGCACAAACCACAATCTTATTGTATCCAGGAGAGCACGTAATTGATAACCGGCCAGGATTTATTGCGAATGATGGTGGCGGCGGAACAGCAGAATATACCAGTAGAGACGGTACGACAGGACTTGCGATATCTCCATTCGACTTAACATCCAATTTTGACTTAGAATCATCAGGGAACGTATTATACCAACTTAACAGTATTCATGGTGGTGTTATTGTTCCACGTGGTACTTCTATCGTTGGTTATGACTTAAGGAAGACAAAACTACGTCCTAAGTATGTTCCAGACCCAGAAAATACTAATATTGAGACATCTGCTATATTCAGAGTAACTGGTGGATGCTATTTCTGGCAGTTTAGTATGTTTGATGCAAGTCCAAGTGGGCAAGCATATAAGGATTATACTAAAAACACTTTCTTACCTAACTTCTCTCACCATAAATTAACTTGTTTTGAGTTTGCTGATGGTGTTAATAACATTGAGGTTAAGGATACTTATTTGAATGTAAGTAAGACATTCAGTGATCTTGATAACTATTACTATAAAATTTCTGATGTATATGACGATGCTTCTGGTAGACCTATCGCTCCAGATTACCCTTCTGGAAATATTGATATTGAGCCTGTTATCGATGAGACTAGAATTGTTGGTCCGAAAGGTGGTTCTGTAGGCATTACCTCAATCCGTTCTGGCGATGGTACATCTGGTAACACTACGATTACTGTAGAGACTTCCACTGCTTTATCAGGACTTACCGTTGATATGCCTTTGCGTATCATTGGTGTTACTGCAACGGGGTATGATGGGCAGAGAACTGTTAAGACAGTAGGTAGTGGTTCCACAACCTTTACTTATGAGGTTGATAGTGTTCCAAGTACTCTTTTTGAGACTCCATCTAATGCTAAGGCAGAATTGCAGGTTGATACTGTAAGTTCTGCATCTCCATATGTCTTTAACTGTTCACTTCTGTCTGTGTACGGAATGAATGGACTCCATGCTGACGGTGCTAAGGCAACAGGATTCAAATCCATGGTTGCTGCTCAGTTTACTGGTATATCACTACAGAAGGACTCTAAGGCATTTGTTAAGTATAATACCAGTTCTGGTGTATATGATGATAGCACAACTGTAGATAATATTGCTTCAGATTCACTATCACGTTATAAGCCTGCTTATAGCAACTATCATATACATTGTTCTAATGATGCTGTTTTACAGATTGTATCTTGCTTTGCGGTTGGATTTAATGGACATTTCCTTGCACAGAGTGGTGGTGACCAATCTATAACCAACTCTAACTCCAACTTTGGTGGGTCTGGATTGGTTGCAGAAGGATATAAGGAGAATGCGTTCTCAAGAGACGATGTTGGTTATATTACACACATTATTCCTCCTAAGGAGATTACAACATCTGAATCTGCGTTAGAATTTGTATCTTTAGATGTTGATAAGACTCTTAGTGTAGGAAATACATCAAGATTGTATCTTTATAATGAAACAAATGAAGCTGTTAAACCTGAAACGGTACTTCAAGGTTTCCGTTTAGGTGCTAAGGTAGATGATGAATTAAATGTTATCATTCCTCTATCTGGGGTATCAGCAGAGTATAGTGCTAGAATCATTATGCATAACACTGCATATGGTACTAATGAACCAAGTTCTGAGAAGAGTTTCACCCTTGATAGATCTGCTGTTGGTATTAATAGCATTACTAACAGTATTTTAACTCTTACTGGAACTCATAACTTCCTTTCAGGAGAAAGTGTAAGGGTTATCTCTGAAAATGGACATTTACCTGATGGTATTGATGAGAAATTAACATATAACGTTATTGATGCTGATATTGATAGTAGTTTGGCGACTAATCAGATTAAGTTAGCACAGAACGAAACAGACGCACTTGCTGATAACTTTGCTACTCTTAATAATAAGGGCGGTATTATTACTGTTGAGTCTAGGGTTTCTGATAAACTTGCTGGTGATGCTGGACACCCTGTTCAGTATGATAGTGGAGAGAATCAGTGGTACGTTAACGTTGCTACTGCTGCGACAGAGAATAATATCTATTCCACTGTTATTGGATTCTCTACTGCGATAGGAACTAATACTCCTAGGACATATATTAAGAGAAAGACTGATGATAGATCCCAACAGGATACTCTATTCAGAGCTCGTTATGTAGTTCCTGCTGGTGTATCTTCTGCACGTCCTCCAATTGATGGATATGTAATACAGGAGAGTTGTGGTGATATTGAAACCACAGCAAATATTCAGTTAGTTACTCTTACTAACTCTGTTCAGCAACGTAATCAAACATTCATTGCTGATGCAAGTTATCTATCCAGCACTGGTATTGCTACCATTACAACTGAGAAACCACATAATTTAGAGACTGGTGCTCAGGTTCAACTCTTGAATATTGTTAGTACTAACAATACAACTGGTATCGGTACTTCTGGTTATAACTTTAAAGCATCTGTTACTGGTATTAACTCTGATAGATCATTCTCAGTTGCTCTATCTGACGATCCTGGAACATTTGATAATGATACTAGTACAAGGACTATTGACCTTCCATACTATAAGAAGAAGGATTATAGTTCTAATTTCTATATCTATCGTTCAACAGAGATTAAGAAGCACGTTAAGGACCAACAGGATGGTGTATATCACTTAACTATTCTTAACTCTTCTAATAGTCCAAATATTTCTCCATTCAGTGCAGAGAATTTCTCTCAGAATATTACTGATTTGTATCCACAAACTGATAGAGATAATGTTAATTCGGATCCAGATTCTGCTAGGAGTTTTGCTACACCAGATGATGTTGGTGAAGTATTAACTAACGATTTAAAGAAATCAATCACTAAAGAGAATATAATTCGTTTTGGACGTGATTCCAACGTTGGTGTTGGTGTTACTGATATTGTTAGTGATATCGTAGTGGGGACATCACACACTATTCATACTGATAGAGATCATGGATTGTTTGGTGTTAAGGCAGTTGGACTTGGTTCTACTGGATTTGGTTATGGTAGTGGTTCTGCTGGAACTCTCTATAACGCAAACTTAACTGCTATTGGTAGTTCAACAGTTGGTAAGTCTGCTACTGCTGAGATTGATATTGATGCTATTGGTGGTATTACATCTATTCGCATCATTAACTCTGGTTCTGTATTTGCTATTGGTAACACGATGGCGGTTACTGGTATTGCTACCACAACAGGATTTGTTCAGGGTACAGTCGAAGTTCTTTCAACATATGATAATATTAATGATTCATTAAGTGTTCTTGGTGTTACTTCTAACACTTATAGTTCACGTAATACTCAGTATAGAGTTACTGGATATAATATTGGTGAGGAGAAGCAGATTCAAGTTTCTACTGCATCCTCTATAACTGGTATTGGTGGTACGTTAGGTATTGGTGCAACAGTCTGTGAACGTGCAATAGTACATAATGCTGGACCTGGTATTGGTGTAACTTACTTTGTATATGATAAGACTGCTGGAATTGCTACAGTTGGTTCTGGTATCACTGCTCATGGACTTTCAGTTGGTAATGTCTTAAGTTTCGTTGGTGCGGATCAGTCCTACTATAACGGAAACTTCAGAGTTACTGAGGTTGTTGGTGTTACAACCTTTAAGGTTAATGCAGGTGTTGGTACACTTGATGCTGCTGCTACTGGATTCGGTACATTCTTTGCACTGAAGAGAGGTTATGCATCTAATGCTGGTGATATCTCACTAGAGAATGAGAACTTAGGTTCTAGGATGGTTCCAATTCTCTCTGGTATTACAACTACCTTGAATGCTGCAGTTTCTACTAAGACTGGAACATCTATTGAGGTTACTAATTCCTTTAATAGTGGTATTCAGAAAGGTAATTATGTACAGATTGATGAAGAGATTATGCGTATTGCTACAACTCCGGTTGGTGGTACTAACGCAGTAACAGTTCTTAGAGGACAGTTAGGTACAAGAAGAAATACACACGTTGATGCTTCTATAATTAAGGTTGTAGAACCAATTGCTACAGAATTTAGAAGGAACTCTATCCTTCGTGCTTCTGGACATACATTTGAGTATGTTGGATACGGCCCTGGTAACTACTCTACTTCACTTCCAGATAAGATTGATAGAGTATTGACTGGTAAGCAAGAACTTCTTGCTCAGTCAGTTAAGAAGAGTGGTGGTGTTAATGTCTATACAGGCATGAACGATAAGGGTAACTTCTATGTTGGTAATAAGAAAGTAAGTTCTGCTACTGGACAGGAAGAGGTTGTTGAAGCACCTATCGCAACTGTAACTGGTGAAGATTTGGATATTGCTTCAGGTGTAGCAGTGGGACTTGACGTCATCACTCCACTTGAAGTTACAGTCAGTCGTTCATTGAAGGTTGAAGGTGGAACACAAAGTAATATAATTTCTGAGTTTGATGGCCCTGTACTGTTCAATAAGAAGGTAACTTCTCTTGGAGCAGGTGGTGTTGAAGCGAACTCCTTCTTTATACAGGGTGATGCTACTGTCGCCAGAGAAGTTTCGGTTGGTATTGCTACCCCAACTGTAAATGGAAACCCAGGAGACATTAAGTTCTTCAGCGATCCTTCTAGCGGTGGATTTGTAGGTTGGGTATTTACCGTTGAAAATGCATGGCGCAGATTTGGTGATGTAAGTATGTCTGCTAGTTCAGATATCAGCATCTTCGATCAGGTTGGGGTAGGAACTACCACACCAAATGCTAATGAACTTCAAATAGGTTCTGGTTCAACAGTTATTGCTGCTACTGCTGGTAAGTTAGGTGTTGGCGTTACTTCACCCGTCTACAAGTTAGATGTGTATGGTGATATTAAAGCAACTGGATTTGTTACTGCTTCCACATACCTCTATGGTGATGGTTCTAGGATTACAAACCTACCAAGTGACTCTCAGTGGACTAGGACAGATGCTGGTATTAATACTACAACAACTGATGTAGGTATAGGAACTACTAATCCTGCATATAGTCTTGATATTCGCGGTGGTAGTTCTGGTAATAGTGGTGAATTGTATGTTGGTGGTGACTCTCAATTCACTGGCGTTGCTACAATGGCAAACGTTCAGGCAACAACCCTTAGTGCTACTGATGTCTTAATTATAGACAGTGATGGACAAGTTGATGTTGGTATTGTCACGGTTCGTGATTACTTTAATGTAGGTGTTGGTGGAACGGTAATCTTTACTGATACTGCTGGTAAGGTTGGTATTAATTCTGCTACGGTTGATAATCAAGCAGATGTTGATCTTGGTGGTAGAGTCAGACTGGATGATTACTTTGAGAAAGTAACTACAGTTACTTCTTCTTCTGGTGTTGTTACATTAGATCTTGCTAAGAGTAGGACATTTGATGTCACTACTTCAGAGGCAGTCACAGAGTTTGTTCTTTCTAACAGACTAGATAGTGACGACCACACTACATTCACTCTGAAGATTCAGCAAGGAGCTACTCCTTATGCTGTTGGTATTAATACCTTCAAGCAGACATCTGGAGGAACAGCAATTCCTATCTCATGGAGTGGTGGAGTTGTTCCTAGCGTTGTAAATGTTGGACTTAAGACTGATATATACAGTTTCCAGACATTTGATGGTGGTGCTTCACTTTACGGAATAGTCGTCGGACAGAACTTCTCATGAGTCAGAACTACAGTAGGGGATTAGAGAATGAGTATCTAGTCCCTTATATTACCTTTACTAAGGATCCTACTGGAAGTGCGATATCTTCTGCTACATTAACTGTTTCTCCTGCTTTACCTGATGGGAAGACAACGATTGATCTAACGCAAACATTTACTACATTTGCTTCTAATAAGGAATATACATTAACTCCTGACACTACATTTGAAGTAACATTGACTTTGGATGGTGCATCTGGTGGTACTGGTGGTGGTGGGTCCCCTGCTCTTGGTGGTAAAGGTGGTAAAGTAACAGGTACAGTTAAACTTGAAGCTGGGAATGATTATAAACTTATTATTGGTGGACAAGGTGGTCTTGGAGGAAGAACGTCTGGATTAGTAGGATATGGTGGAACTGGTGGTGCTGGAGATCCAACTGGCGATGCAGACGATTTAGAGAAATATGCTGGAGATGGTGGTGGTTTAACGGGTATATTTAAAACTTCTGTTATTAAATCAAATGCACTTCTAATCGCTGGTGGCGGCGGTGGTGCTGCAGGAGGATCTTCTGCTAGTAATGTAGGTGGTGTTGGTGGTGGATCCACTGGTGGAAGAGGTGAAGGTAATCGTACTGGAACATCTGGGTCTCATGGTGCAGATGGAGGAACTCAATTAGCTGGAGGGGGAAAACAAGATAGTACTTATACATATGACGCAGGAAATATTTTTTGGGGTGGTGTAGGACAATTTGATCCAACTGGTGACCCTGATGACCTTAGTGGAGGTGGTGGAGGCGGCGGCTACTATGGTGGTGGCGGTGCTTACATGATGAATGGTACTTTACAGGCAGCAGGTGGTGGAGGAGGATCAGGATTTATTAGTGCTGATACAACTATCGTTTCAAATGCTGGATTTGGTGTAACTGCAAATACGGGAGCAGGTACAGTATCTCTTACAGCAATTGCATCTGCAGGTTCTGGAGTTACAGCATTAGAAGCGGTTGCTACTGCTTCAACTGGTATTGGTTATATGGAATACCAATGGTATGAGGATGGCGATGCATTAGGAGGTATAACTACTGCTTTGTCTGGAGTTGCTACATCTAAGGATATTAGTATACAATTTAGTGGTGATGGATTATCAAGAGAAGTACAATATCAAGTTGGTGCAACTTGGGTTCCTGAAAATCCTCCTTTGATTGTTTCTCATGGTACTCCAGGTGTGGGTGCTACTGGTGTTGGTTTAGGACAATCTATTACTGGTAATGCTCCAGAAGGAGAGAAGTTATCTGCAATTGGTATTGTAACTGTTTCACCAAGTATTACGGTTGTTTTAGATGATACTAATGGACAACCAATAGGATATAATACGTCTGCATATAATCAACCAAGAAATATCAGTGTTACTGATTCTATTTCTAATGGAGATAGTGCTAATCTTGCTTATCAATGGTATAACGCAGAAGGACCATCTGCTGTTGCTGGTGCCAATGCTAGTGCTTATGAATTTACGCCAGGATATGTTGGAATTAATACTTATTATTGTATAGTATCTTATCCTAGTGATCCATTAGTTCCTGCTGTAACGAGTGACAGTCTAACTGATAATGCTACTGATACAACTCAAACAATAAGATTAGAATTTTTCCCTGCTGGTGGAGAATTAAGTTCTAGTAGTTCAACTTATAAGGTATATTCAACTGAGGTTAATCTTTCTAATCATCCCAATGGACTGAAGATTGATCAGGACTATGCAAGAAGTATTATTACTAGTCAGAATACATCTATCTATGCATGGGATAATTATTATAATGTAAGTTTCTATGCTAAAGATGATGACTTGACTGTTGATTTAGAATTAGCAGGAGCAAATGGTATTGATGATGATGGTGGAGTAAACAGAGGTGGATATGGTGGATGGATGGTTTTACAAGGAACCCTGGGTCATAATAAAGAATTTGTTGGAGTCGCTGCTACAGGAAAGAATAATGATCAGAAACCTGCTACTGCTGTGTATCAGTTGGGGAGTGTAATTGGTATTTCTGGTAATGGTGGTGGAGGAGATAATGCTGGTAGAGGTGGTGATGGTGGTGCTGATAGTTCTGGAGAGAATTCTGGTGGTGGAACAGCAGGAGGAGTTTATTATCAACCAAATACTTTATCTGTTGAGGGATTCCTTGCTCCAAGTGGAGTATTTGCTGCAGGTAGAGCATCTAGATGTCCTAAAGGAAGTAGTTGGTATCAGAATAGGTACGGTGCTTGTGAAACTTTTACTACTAATTTGATGGATCCTGATGGTGTAGATTATCCAGAAGGTGCTGGGGATCAGTTAACTATTGATCGTGGATTTAAGATGACTAATCATCATCTTATTAATGGTGAACAAACAAGTAATCCATTAGCAACAGGTAAGGGTGGATCTGGAGTTATGGGTGGTAATGGACATCCAGGAGCTGGTGGAGGCGGTGGATCAGGATATTATGGTGGTAATTGGACTAAACTTGCTGGTGTTAGAGGTGGTAATAATGGTGCATCAAGAAGTTGGGATTATGGAACTAATCTTAGTCAGACTGTGACTACTGATGGTAAGGATGGATATATTCGTATCTTTGGCAGAGGAGGTTCTACTGGTAATAATCCGATTATTACAAATAAAGTTGCTAGTATACGTAGAAATCCATCAGAATTAAGTAATAAGAATGGACTTTGGCTTGATTTAACAGATTGGGATTCTGATGAAGAGGTATTAATAAGAGGAACTGTTACTAATAATAGTTCTGGAAATTTTATTAGCATGTATTTAACTGATTGGGGTGGATTTGAATATAATTTAAGAGGAGATTCTGACACTGCTCGTGGTGGTGTTGGAACAACAAGGTTAACTCTTAATGAAAATTCAGGTACAGTAGATGCTTGGTTGTCGGGTGGTTCAGATGCTTATTATCTGTTCCGTTCACATGACCATAGTGCTAATAGTTCTGGAATTTATAAAGGTGGAGAACATCAAGGTGGTGGAGCTGGTACAGCAACCGGTGGAGAGTGGGATATAACAGTTCATGATGCTGGTCCTAGCAGTGGTGATAATAATACAGGTGGTTCTGCTGACATGAGAGCACAGTTCAGCGTTCAAGGTGAACGTTAAACTTCTATAAATAATAGGACAAACAGGGGGGAAAGTGAACTCCTATGGCGGTTCAGAGAAATTTTGTAGTTAAAAATGGCCTGCAGGTCAATACCAGCCTCCTGTTTGCTGATAGTACGAACAACAAGATAGGTATTGGTTCTACCCAACCATCTACCACTCTTGATGTTATTGGCGGCATTGCTGCTACTCATTTATCTCTTTCTGGTATCAGTACTATTACTGGTGCCATTTATGGTGAAGGTGGGACTCATAGTGTCCTAGTAGGTAGCGGTTTATCCGTTACTGGAATAACAACTCTCGCTGGCAGCGGTGGTATTACCACTACTGGTGGCGATTTGTATGTTGGGGGCGATTTATACGTCGCAGATGACGTTGTATATGATGAAGTATCGGGTCGGAGAATTTATATCTCTGGTATTGGTACTATTAATCAGTTTGTAGCACAAACTATTAATGTTAGTGGAGCATCTACTATTGGTGGAGATGCATCAGTTGGTGGTGCATTAACTGTTACTGGTGTGGGTACATTTGTCACCGATGTACATGTTGGTGGAGCCTTAACAGTTACGGGTAACCTTGACGTTGGCGGCGATATCACTTATGATGAGGTGTCTGGTAGAAATATCAACATCACTGGAATTGGTACAGTCGTCCAAGAGTTTAATGTTGGAACTGGTGGTACTGTATTTTATGCGGATGAGCAAGGAACTATTAACATAGGTTCTGCTACTACTCTTGCAACAGTTTCATTAAATGGAGGATCTATTCCTTCAGTTGGACTTGTAATCGCTCTAGGCGGTTAATAAATAATCTTAATCTGTAAAAAACAATGGCAGAAGCTTTTTCAAATTCAATAACAAAAACAGTTGGGGTTGTGACTTCCTATACTGGGAGTACCATTGGTGCTGCTGGTACTAGTATTACAGTAACAGCAAATACTGGGATTGGAGTTTCTGACTTAGTTATTAACCAGAACTTCTGCGGTGGTACTAAAGTTACTCAGATAGTAGGAACAACAATCTATACTGATATTGCTTCTACAAATGAAGCAGCAGCATCAAGTCAGACTGTTAAATTCCTTGGAATAACTACAGTATATACTTCTGCTGCAGCAACGAAGAGTATCGTTATTGGTGGTACACTTACTAATAATGAAAACGGTGCTATTAAAGTCTTTGTGGAAACCAGGGATGCATCTGTTGGTGTAGATGCGAACCTTGTATATAATGCTCCCATACCAGAGGGTTCGTCAATGATTATTAGTGATGCTGGTAAAACTGTACTTGAAGCAACTGATGAACTTCGAGTCTATTGTGACACCAAAAATGGTGTTGATGTAAACTTTAGTATCCTTTCAGGGGTTAGTTAACAATGGCTGGGTATATTGGTAACAGTCCATCAGACAGTTCTGTTAGGATCGCCAGACAAACTTATACCACGACTGGGAGTCAAACAGACTTCACATTCACTGCTGGTTACGATCCTGGATATATTGATGTCTATGTAAACGGTGTTAAGCAAACTGAAGGAACAAACTTTACTGCCAATGATGGTAGTATTTTTAGTATAATAAACGGTGTAGGTACAGGTAATACTGTTACTGCATCAGCATATAAGGCATTCAACCTTGCTAATGTTTCTCTTAGTGAAGTAACTGACGTTGATAATTTAATCATTACTGGTCAGATTACTGCTGCTACTGGTGATATTGGTATTGCTACTATCACTGCTTCTGGTATTGATGCTGGTGTTGGTATTGTTACTGCTGCAAGTTTTGTTGGTTCTGGTTCAGGATTGACAGGTGTTGCATCTACTGATAATATTACTACATCAACTCCTGCTGAATTCCAGCAGATTAATGTTAGTGGTATTGCTACAGTTGGAGTAGCAACTTTATCAACTTCAGTTGTTGTTGGTAGTGCTGTTACTGTAACTGCTACTGCTATAACAGTTGATCCTGCGGTTACTGCTACCTTTAGTGGAGATATTAATTTCCAAGGTGGTAATTATAATATCACAAGATCTAGAGCAAATAGTTCTATAGATTTTGATGATAATGCTAAGGCTCGTTTCGGTACAAGTAATGATCTAGAAATCTGGCATAATGCAACAAATTCTCATATAAGAAACCAGACAGGTGTTTTAATAATAGATAATGATTCTGGTAGTGGTGTAAAGTTAAGACCGAAAATAGGAGAAGAAGGAATAGTTTGTACAACAGATGGATCTACCGCTCTGTATCATGATGGTACTAAGAAGTTTGAAACCAGTGCGACGGGAGCTACGGTAACAGGAGATGTTACTGCAACTACCTTTGTTGGTGCCCTTACTGGTAATGCTACTGGTTTAAGTGGAACTCCAACTATCTCTGTAGGAAGTATAACTGGGATTGGTATAACTGTTGCTGGTGTTTGCACAGTTGCACAAGGAACAAATCTTAATGGATATAAGGTGGAAGAAGGTGTATATGATACTACTGCTTTAAATGGAGAGTTTGACTTTGAATTAGAGAATGGGCATGTTCAAACTCACACAGGAACTACAGCAGGAACCTTTTTTCCTGATTTTAGAGTAAGTAGTAGTCAGTCACTATCATCTGTAATGGACGTTGGTGATGTAATAGCCTGTACATTAATGGTTGCAGCATCTGATACTGCTCACTATTGTACAGCAGGTATTAAGATTGATGATAGTACAAGTAATGTAACGATAAACTGGATAGGTAGTTCTGCTCCAACTGCTGGTAAAGGTGCAGGATATGACATATATTCCTTTACTATTCAGAAAACTGCTGCAACTCCGGCATATCTAGTAATAGTAAATGCAACTGATGCTGGTTAATAAATTATGACAATTTCACATGTAAAGCAAAGTCCTTTTCTTGGTTTCGCTGGTTTTGGTGGAGGTGCCACTAGTCTTCTTATCCGACTGATACAAGAGGCTATAGGTGGATATCAGATAGAAAAGAGTCTTAGGTTTAACGACCCAGATGCCCCTTCTTTAACTAGAACTTTCTCTACAGGTAATACACGTACTTGGACTTGGGCAGCTTGGGTAAAACGTAGTAAAACAGGTGTACAGCATAATTTATTTAGTGCTTATGTTGATGGTAATAACCAAGGATATTTAGTACTAGAAAGTGATGACATGATTGCTTTCGATCAACGTATAGGAGGTACTTGGTCAAACGCTACTAAAACAAATAGATTATTCAGAGACACTTCTGCCTGGTTTCATATAACTTTTGTATTTGATTCAACTAATGCATTAGAAGCAGACCGCATAAGACTTTTTATTAATGGTGAAAGATATACAGGAACTTGGAATGATGCACCTAATTGCACTCAAAACTTAGAAGGTAAATATAACTCTGCCGTTGAACATCAAATAGGTAGAGGTCAAGCTAATAGTAACTATTTGGATGGTTATTTAGCAGACGTACATTTTATTGACGGTCTAGCATTATCCCCGGCTGCATTCGGATCATTCGATTCAACGGGTGTATGGAATCCGAAAGAATTTGCACTTCCAGCTCCTAATGATAATAAAACTTGGTCTGGAATGGTGAGTGGAACTGCTCTTACCGGATATGCATTTACTTCAGGATTTGATGGAGATACAACTACTGGTATGGAGGCAGACTCAGATACTTATGCAACGTTTACACCAACTAGTCCTATAACTGCAAATAGTGAAATAAGAATAAATATTTATATGAGAGGTAGTACTTCTAGTACTAATTACGATCTCATAGTTAACGGAACGAGTGAGTTTAATGAAGCTCATGCTGTAACAGGGACAAATGATCAAGCTTGGTATACGTTAAAAGATAGAACACTTACATCTCTTCGATTTGGAGAAGACAATGATAGTGCTAAATGGATGAGAATTTATGCCATTGAAGTCGATGGTGTCATTCTTATAGACGGCCAAACCGACCCAACGACTAGAAATAACCCGAATAATAATACGACGTGGAGTGCATCAAAAACTACCTCTGCTAATACATCAACAAGTAATGATACTTTAGCTTTTAACGGTACATTAGCTGATGGAGCAACTCTTTCAGCTAGTTCTCAAGCAAATAATTCAGTTGATTATGCTTTTACTGGTATTACTGGTGTTACATTAGTTGAGTTATATATAAGCGGTATTGGTGGCAATGGTGAAATATATGGTAGATATAATGCTACGAATGGTACTGCTTCTGGAAACTTAGCTGGTAAAGCAGCAGGTTGGTATACTGTTTATAATGGCTCTGCTATTACACTAACTAGTGTTGGCATGATACTAAATGCTAATAGTACTAGTGGTGGCAGTAGTGATTATGTCAGAGCCTTTAGAGTTGATGGTCACGTCTTAATTAACGCAGCCGTTGACAACAGCTTCCACCTCAAATTCAACGACGTATCAAGTAATGCAGCTTTAGGATTTAATGCATTTAATGATGATTATAGTGCCAGTTTAGTTGATGTTGGCGGACCTATATTAAAGACAGATGTACTTGGACAGACACTTACAAGTGGTGAACATACTGATACTAATACTCCTGAATTTGCTTGGCCGGGAAATAATTTAACTGATACTAGTGGTAAGACTATTACAGGAACTGGTTTCCTAGGGATGAAACTTATTCCTGCAGATACTGGTACTGCTATAGGCGATATGACTATGAATCTAGGGCTTGCTGGTGCGTTCGATGGGGAATATGGTGGAACCAATCCACAATCTTATAAGAAAGGTGCCAGGAAAGATCCTTCCTCAGGTGCAAATATTGGAAAAGATTGGGGTTCTGGTAACACTAAAACTATAACAGGATATAAGATTTGGGGTGTAGATAGTTACGGCATAGCAGGTAATACTTCAGGTAAATACGGTAAATTTCAAGGTAGTAATGATAACTCTAATTGGACCGATCTGCATACAATTAGTGAAGTTGCCTATGGCACGAGTACCTGGGAAGTCTCTGCATTACAACCTCGTCATGCTATCAACTCAGGCATAACAACGAGCACAGCTTATCGTTATCATCGTTTCTTGTTTGAAGGAGACAACAACGGGGGTACAATATCTGAATTAGAATTTTATGAAGCTGGTACTCATGCAGGTAATGCGTTTACTTCTTATGATTCTGGAAGTGCCCAATCTAAATTCTATAGTTCAACTACTGCCTTTGATGGTGCAACAGATGGTTTAACGACTGCAGCCCATAGTGATTTTGATTTTGCTGGAGATTTTTGCATAGAAGGCTGGGTTAATAAAGCATCTGATACAAATAAACAGATCATATGTGATGGAAGATCTGGTACAAGTACTGGTTATTTCTTATGGGTAAACGATAGTGGAGTACTGAAATTATCCCTAGATTCAGATGAAAGCTCTGAAGTAATAGCTGGTAGCACTAATATTGCTAATGGTACTTGGAATCATATTGCAGTTACACGGAGTGGATCTGGAAGTAATAACGTAAAAATGTTCCTTAATGGTACAAAAATAGGTGAAGCTACTAATACAAGCTCATTAGCTGGTGACGGTTTCTATCTAGGAGTTCAGCAACAAGGAAGTTCTATGAATCGTTTTCATGGATGGTTGCAGGATTTCAGAGTTTATAAAGGTGTTGCAAAATACACTGCTAATTTTACACTTCCAGTCAGCAACGTCAACTTCACGGTTAATAATTTAGAAGCTACTACTTATGATACATTTGCACCTGCTGGTCCTATTTATAAAACAGCAGATAAAAATGATGGATTTTCAGATGATAACCTAAAGCAATACCTTCGTTTTGCATGTCCTTGTAATGAAGGTGATGGTACGTTAGATATGAATGATTACCATGCCACTATTAAAGGTTCTGGTTCTAATCATGTAGTAACTGCATCTGGCTGGGCAACACATTCTGCAAGTTCTACTACTGGTTGGGGGCATAGTGGTAATAATAATTCTAACCAAGCGACTGCTCAATCATCAGATTTTGAACTTAGTGGTAGTGATGACTTCTGCTTAGAATTTTGGACTTATGTACCTTCATCTGGTATAACTTTACATGCCAGATTATTTAATTTTGGAGATGATAGTACTAATAATATAGGTGCTTCTATTTATGGCAGTGGTAGTATATACCCTAACGTATTAGGTGGTTATATGGGTTTATCTGGTAATTATTTTACTGATAATAGTTTCTTAGATGCTTGGTATCACTGGGCCTTTACAAGAGAGAATGGTACACTCCGTCTTTTTGGAAATGGAGTTTTAAAAGCATCACAATCTAATACTGTTGCTATGGGTTCTTCTTATAATACTATGAGAATAAGTGGTGCAAACTATCTAACAAATATAAAATTTCATGACATAAGATATTATATAGGTGCAGCTAAATACACAGATGCTTTTACTCCAAGTAGAGCTATTGGTCAGGTAACACAAGACTCCCTCGTCGACACTCCCACGAATTACGGAGAAGACACTGGTGCTGGTGGAGAAGTGCGGGGCAATTACTGTACTTATGATGCTGTTGATAATCCAAGTGCATTAAGTCTTTCACAAGGTAATTTAGCAGTAAAAGGTGGTTCTGCGTTAGGTATGGTTTTAGGTACTATGTCTATGCCAGCTGGTGGTAAATTCTACTGGGAAGTCGCAATTCAAAGTGATTCAGCTACAGCAGGTGAATGTTATGCTGGTATTGCTAATCGTATGGACGGTCGGTTCGCTCAAGGTGACACAAATTTGTCAGATTATAGTGTACAACTAAAAATATCTGGTGAGCCATATTTCTATACTGCTGGGGCTTCATCTCAAGAAAGTATAGGTACCTGGACAGCAGGAGAAACACTTGGACTAGCTTTCGATGTTGATGCTGGAACGCTTAAATACTATAGAAACAATGTCTTAAAATATACTCATACAAGTATACCAACTACTATAACATGGCAACCTGCATTTGGTGCTGGAACTAGTGCTAGTGCATATCATCATACAAACTTTGGTGTTCGGGCATTCAAATATACCGCTCCTTCAGGTTATAAATCTCTATGCACCCAAAACTTAGACAATCTATTTGATGGTGAAGATTCAGAAAACAATCCATCATCGTATTTTGATGTAAAAACTTATACAGGTAATGGCACTGCTGGGAATGCGATTAAAGGGTTTGGTTTTCAGCCAGATCTTGTATGGATAAAAGAAAGAAATAACGCCACCAATCATGCCTTATTTGATAGTATTCGTGGCGTTCAGAACTTCGTACGTTCTAATGGCTGGGTTACTCAAACAACTGATGCTAATTCTTTAACTGCTTTTAATAGTGATGGTTTTACATTAGGAACTGGAGGTAGTGATGCTTATGTAAACAGAAACAGTAATACTTATGTAGCTTGGTGCTGGGATGCAGGCACAGCTGCAGTATCAGTTCCAACTGCAGGAAGTCTAAATCCTTCAGCATCTTGGGTTAACGCAACTGCTGGATTTAATATACTCTCCTATGAAGGTGGAGGTAGTGCAACTACAATCGGTCATAGTTTAGGTGTAACACCTGAACTCATTATGCTGAAAAATATTGATGATGTAGAAAGAAACTGGAACGTTTATCATAAAGACTCACATGCTACTACACCAGAAGACTATACTCTCTATCTTGATGGTGCTAATGGGGCAGGTAATGGATCCCAATGGTTTAATGATACTGCACCTACTAGTACTGTATTTAGTGTTGGAAGTTCAGGTAATGTCAGTGGTAACGGAAACACACATTTAGCTTATCTTTGGGTTTCTATACCAGGCTATTCTAAGGTTGGATCGTATGTTGCTACAGCTTCTGCAGGATCACCATTTGTGCATACTGGGTTTAAACCAAAGTGGTTACTTATAAAGAATGCAGTAGATGGCATCTTTAAGGGTTGGGCCATTATAGATTCAGCACGTGACTATGGAAAAGCAATCCTTGCCGATTCGAATGCCATTGAAGGTACAGATTATTATGTAGATATAAACAGTAATGGATTCACAATTCAGGTTAGTTCGAGTACAGTACTTAATAATGCCAACAACGACACGTATGTCTACATGGCATTTGCTGAACATCCATTTAAGGTGAGCCGGGCAGGATGATACGGATTGATTTTTTTCTAATACCTAAATAACTAAAAAGTAGCTGGATATGGCTCATAGCAATGCAGTACAATTAGCAGAACACGTTGGTGCCGCCATTACAGCGCAAGGTGCTACCGGTATTATAACTGCGTATAAATTTGTTGGTGATGGTTCTTCCTTAACAGGTATTGATGCTACTTCTATAAAAGACAGTGGTGGTACAGTAAGAGCGCAAGCATATACTGCAGGTGTAACTATTACTGGTGTTGCTACTGCTACAAGTTTTGAAGGAGATGGTTCTGCTCTCTCCAATTTACCTGCTGGACTAGGTACTGCAAATTCTGCAAGTGGTGATGGAGGATTATTTTATTATACTAATCAAGTTTTAGATATTGGTTCTAACCTCACTTTAGATGCTCCATCTACAGCAGCTGTAATCTATACGCAGTATGCAGAAGTTGCAGTTGCTAATGGTGTTGATTTAACCATTTCAGATGGTGATGAGTTAGTTACTGATGTTCTTGGTATTAGTACTGAAGGAACTCAAACTCTTGCTGGTACTGGTGGTAGGGTTCGTACTGATACTGTTACTGCTAGAGATACTAAAAGTCCGGTTAATTTTCCGTCTGGTATAACTGGTGTTGCAGCAACGTTTACTGGTAACGTTACAGTTGAAAATAGTATTACTTGTACTTCTGGTGGAGATGTACAAATCTATCATGACGGGGCTAAGAAATTTGAGACAGAAAGTTGGGGTGCTCAGTTCTTTGACGATGTAAAATTTGATAACCCTGATACAGCTGGTAGAGATGTATCTTGGATACCAGCTTCTGATGTAATGCGTTGGCAGGATGATACCAAAGCATCATTTGGAGATGGTGATGATCTACAAATCTATCATGACGGCACTCATAATTACATTGAGGGGACAACTTCGGCTGATACAAAAATTATTCAAAATGGTAATTTTCTAGTACAAAGTTCGGCAGGAGAAACTATATTAAGAGGTCTTCAAAACGCACAAGTTGATTTATGGTATAATAATACAAAGCGGATAGAAACCACTGATACTGGAGTAGTAGTAACAGGTATTGCTACTGCTACTTCATTGAGTGGAAGACATGGAAATATAGAAGCAGTTACTAAGAGTGCTCAATATACTTTGGTTGATGGAGATCAAGGAAAAATGATTATCACAGACAGTGAAGTTATTGTTCCTCAGAATTTATTTTCTGCTGGTGATGTTTTCACTGTTTGTAATAGTAGTGCTAGTGATATTAATATTACAAAGGGTACTGGTATAAACTTATATACAATTGGTAGTTCTACTAACGCAACTGTTACTCTTGCAGAGAAAGGAATTGCTGTTATTACTTGTTTTGCTAGTAACGACTTTATTGTAGGTGGTGGTGGAGTAAGTTAATATGTCGGCTATAAACCAACAAATGATATATTATGCAACAGCTAGTGGCACAGGAAAGTGGTATGGTTCTAGAGGATGTTTTGGTGGTGGATATAGTGGAAGTACAGAAAACGAAATTGATTATGTTGCAATAGATACAACAGGAGATGCCACAGATTTTGGTGATCTTACGCAATCACGTCAAGCCATTTCAGGAACTTCTAATGGAACACGTGGTATGTTCATGGGTGGATGTAATGCTAGTGGATCTCCATATGATAGAACAGATTATATCACAGTAGGAACACTTGCAGATGCTACTGATTTTGGTGATCCAACAGTTGATCGTTCTAATGGTGGTGGTGTTTCTGATGGAAATTATGCAATTCACTCTGGAGGATCATCTGGCGGAGCTTATGCTACTGGTACTGATACTATTGATTACTACACTATAGCAACTACAGGAGATGCCACTAACTTTGGTGATTTACTATTCACTATTGCCTGCTCTCAAGGTGCTGTGAATGATGCTACTCGTGGAGTGATTGCAGGTGGTTTTGCGGCTTCCAATAGTAGTGTAGTAGATACTATACAGTATATAACTATGGCAACTACAGGAGATGCCACTGACTTTGGTGATTTAACATCTGCAACAGCAAATATGGGTGGAGGTGTTGATAATAGTGTTCGTGGAGTTGTACATTATGGTTCTGGTGCAGGAGTACCTACAATAGAATATATAACTATAGCAACTACAGGAGATGCCACTAACTTTGGTAATCTTACGCAAAAACGTAAAGAGTCAGGAGGATGTAATAATCAGACTCGTGGGATATGGGGTGGAGGTAAGGATAATTCGGCTGAAGATATAATTGATTATATAACTATAGATACTACTGGAGATGCTACTGATTTTGGTGATCTTACACAAAGTAAACAAAGTATGTCGGCTTGTTCAGGTACTTGACATATAATTAAATTGATTATATAATAAAAATAAAAATGCCTGATGAAATCGTAAAGCAACTGAATACAGACATCTTAGAAGCAACTACTGGGTTTCTTGTTCAGAGTGCTAATATCAATAAGCATGCAGTTGAGAAGGTTAATAGGTATCTGCCTGAGTTAGAAGAAAAGACTAGGGCATTTGATCGTAAGAATAGTCAATCAACGTTGGCGTTTATGACATTGACTATGTTAAATGGTCAGTCACCGTATCGTATGATGCGTCAGATTATGGCAGAGGTGGAGAAGAGAAAGGGTGCTCTTGTAGAAGCACAGGTTAATCATGCAAAACACTTAAAAGAAATAGAAAGACTTCAAGACGAAGAAGATCCTGTTCTGGCAGCAAAGTATCGTCAGAAGTGTGTTAATATCACAACGATGGAACAAAAGATTAATGGTTCATTTAAAGATATTGCTACTCTGATTGATGCCTATAATAATATTAAAGAAGTAAATGGAATTGAAGATTGGGACGAAGAAGCATTTGAGAAGGAGGAAAAGAAACACCATGTAAGACGTGCATTTGAATTGATGTATCGTAACTTACTAGATGGTGGTAAAATGTCTACAGCAACTATCGAATACTGTCAGCAATTTGGCATTCACCCTCAGATCTGCATGGCTG
>Ga0208011_1000179_pt1 | contig 27204 bp, 44 predicted proteins | sample 7_EtaG_FD_184080 | JGI IMG/M metagenome (GOLD analysis project Ga0208011, IMG submission 184080) | Marine viral communities from the Subarctic Pacific Ocean - 7_ETSP_OMZ_AT15161 metaG (SPAdes) (version 2) | ecosystem: Environmental > Aquatic > Marine > Oceanic | place: Pacific Ocean | collected...
TGAACGCTGATGGTTCAGTGTTCAAGTTGAGAAACCCTGAAGAGGCTGGTTTGTCTTTCCGTCGTCAAATAGATGAGGCTTATGAACGTGCTTTCGGTGAGAAAGCGTTTGAAGGAAAGTTCACAGCGTTGCAGGAATCGTATGCTAAGGGCATGGGTCGTGACATAAGGATGACTCATTTTATGAAACGTATGCGCCAATATTTTCCTACTGAACAGTTCGATGATCTTTACGACGAGTTGGAAGAAGGCTTAAATTTGTGGCAGCAAGCCACAAAAGATCGTGTTAAAAAAACTAAAGCAGTAGTAGAAAAAGAAGCCAAGATTCTAGAAGCCAAAGCGCAACTTGCAACAATTGAAGAAGGTATAGCAGCGCGAGAAAACGGGATTGACAAGTTGTCTCTTAAGGGTCAGGAACGATTCAATGAGTTGCAAAAAATAAGTTTAAAAGTCATTGCTAATAATGCTGAAGTGCGAAGGATTTGGAACAGTTTAGAGGCTCGCGGAGTTGAAGTAGAACGTTTACTTCAGAATGTAGACAACACTGGTGGTGGTTCTATTAAAGAGTGGGAATCTCTTCGTGAAGAATTAATTACTGAAGTTTTTGAAATGTCTAACCACGCTGAAGAACTTGATTCTTTAAGAGAATTAATGGACGAGTTGTACACAGAGTTAACAGCCGCTGTCAAAAAAGAAATGAATGCAAGCGGCTTAGACACTCCGTTGCCTACCTCACGGGAAGGTTATCAGGCTGTGGTGGATGAACTGGAAACAGTTAAAACACAATTTGATGAATTAACTAAAGAACGTGACGAGTTGGTTGACCGCCTCGAAGTTGTGTCAAAAGAGTTTGATCGTAACGTTGAAGAGATCAGAGTGTTAAGTGAGCAACGTGCAACTAGAGAAGAAGCGTTGCCTAAAATGCGTGAGCAGGCTGAGTCTGTTAAACCTAAACGCACGATAGAGGATGTAGAAGGTTCTGCTGAATTAAGAGATTTGTCTAATCAGGAAAGAGTACTTGTTCGTCAAATCCAAAGTCTTGACGAACGAATGGAAAGTGTTACCACATCGTTGGAGGCTGCTAGAAAAGTTGGGGCTGTTAGTAAAAACAAGTGGGAACGGATACAGAAAACATTAAAAAAGGCTAAAGAAGCAAGCAAGTTTCTTGAGGATATGAATAGCCGTAGAAATACAAAGTTGGGTCAGTTAAGTAGACTTCGTGAAGAATTAGATGAAGTATCTGATGTGCGGTATTTAACTCGTGAAGAAGAACAATTTGGAGGGTACGCCCACGAGTTGGAAGCGTTTAGAAAAGAAGGCAGAAAAGTTTCTGTTGACAGGAAAGAACCTCCTAGTGGATTGAATGCTGATGATCGAAAAGTGTGGGCTGAAGCACACGATGATATAAAGGTTTTAACTGAAGAAATAGAATCTCTTGAAACGAGATTACGGGCTTCTGAAGAAGCGTTTGCGGAAATGTCTGCTGTTGGTTACCGCAGGAAGATGGCTAATAAAAGCCAAAAACTTGCTCAAATTCGTAAAGAAAAGAATCGTGGTCCTTTTGCAGAGGGTGGTGCGGCTGAGAAAAAACGGTTAGCAAAAATTGCTGCTTTAGAAATTGATTTAGAAAAAAATTATAAGAACATAGTTCATATAGAAAGAACTGAAAAACAAATTTTAGATTTATCTAATAAGCGCACGAAATTATTAGGAACAAAAAGAAAGTTAAGAGATAAAAGTCAAGAGAACATCGTAAGAAGTAAGCCTCGGATAGAACCTGAGCCTGATGTTTTAGGTCAGAGAGATGTTCAAAAACTGACCACTTTAAGAAATAGAATTAAACAATTAGAAATTTATGAAGATGGTTTTGGAGATTTGGCTAGTGAAGAAGCCATCAGTTCGGCGCAGGACTTAGTTGCTATTAGTGATGAGATTTTTCTTCTTGAACAGGAACTTATAATTGGTATGGTTTCTGTTTCTCCACGTCAAGGAACTCCGTATTCTCGTCGAAGTATTGCTGCTGTTAGAGCATCTTTACAGGAACGTTTAAATTTGTTAAACAGTGAAAGGTTTAAGGAATTAAAAAAAGAATTGTTGAGGGGTCCTCGTATTGAAGTGGAAGGTGGTACGGGTATCCCATTAAACACTCAGTTGTTTGCTCAGTCTGCTGATGAAAGATGGGGTTTGATTGCTGTTCCTCGAAGACGCACTAAGGACATGGCTGAAGCAGCAGGTATACCTATTAAAGATCAAGTGTTGGTACGTGTTCAGAAGATTTCTGGTAACCGTTGGAAGGTTTCTGAAGAGATTTATGAAAAAGATTATTTAGGAGAAATGATCAACATGACTCCTGATGCTCGTCAAAAATTCAAGGATCAGGATTGGGTTTTTTATGATGAGGGTGTTGGTGCTGATGCTCGTGCTTTGGAGTTGACGAAGGTAGAGCAAAATTTTGATGACGCTGAGTTTCTTTTAAAGACTGCTAAAGAAGAATTAGAGGTTGTTGAGGCAGAAAGAACAGGGCTTGTAGAGCAGATACGTTCTGAAAAAGAAATGGCGAACAGTATTTTAGAAGAGTTTGATGAACTCGTTGAGGGTGGTCTTAGAACTAAGGGTCGTTATGTGGGTAAAGGTGGGGGTCATAAAGGTAAAACTCCTGATCAAACTTATCGTGATTCGGCTAGAAGAAATACACGTAACGATTATTATGAGCAAGCCCGATCAGCCCGCCTTGAAGCAGAAACACAAATACCATCTGGTAAACAGGGGGTTGGTAGAGAAGCAATTTTTAATAAACAACCGAATGATCCTCCATCTTTAACAAAACAGTTAAAGCAAATAAGAGATGCTAGAGATGCCAAGTTAGCGAAAGATAATGAACTCACGGCTCCTATTGCTCATTGGTTAGAGGACCCTTGGGAGATAGGTTACGGTTACGAATTAGGCACAGATAGTCTCTCATGGAAGGCATACGGGTATCGGATAGGTAAAGATGACGCATTTGAAATAGGGGATATGCCTATCCCAGATGTATCGGAGTGGCGTTGGATCAAGCAGATAATGGAACATGTTGGTAAAGGTGGAGAAGTTCCTTTTGCACTTACGGGAACAACTATCACTCCTGAATCATTAATGGATTTGTATCATCAGGCTGCTAGAAAACTTCCTTCTCGTAAAGCGCGCGCTGAGATTAAGGGAATAAGAACAGAAAGAACACTTTGGTCAGCAAGCCAAAAGGAAGACGTATTTTTAGATCGTGCTGTGCAAGAAGCACGAGATGCAAGAGATGCGGCTCAAAGAGTTTTCGATGAGGCTCAACAAAATTTAGAAAAGTTTGGTGTTTCCAGAAAACGTCTTAAAGGTAGAACTGAAGCAGATGAAAGACTTCTTCCTGTTACTCCTAAAAAATCACAGTTGGCTAGAACAGGTCGCCCTGAGGGTGATGAGTTTACAACGAATCTTCCTGATCGTGTAGCAGCAGCAGAATCCGATACTCGGATTATGGACAGGTTACGTCAGGAACGTATCGTTGAGACTGGCAAACTAGGTGAAGAACGTGCTGGTTTAAGACGGATGATTAGTGAGATGGAAGCAGAGATGGGTCCTGTTGAATCTCGTGTTGTTAAAAATGTGAACAATTTAGAAGCACAGTTCCAAGAGGAGATTGATGCTCTTCGTAACACTGTGCAAGCCATTCGTGATTTGGTGAAAATGATAAACAGGACTGCTAAGAACCTTGATATGGAAACTCCTGCTGTTAAATCTATGCAAGTTTTGTCAAAGTTTTTGACTAATTTGGAAAAGGGAATACTTGGCACTGAGGGGTTGACTGCTCCTGCTCGTATGCGAGATTGGATGGACAGGGTTGCGGAGTATGTCGAGTTGAATAAGATTTTTCAACATGAGAATTTCACTGCGGGGTCCAGAAACATTGATGCTGATTTGTCGTATGGTCAAAATTTGAGGGTGAGGGAACGGAAGTGGGCTGAGTTTCAGGCTCGCACTGAGTTTTTAGAGGAAAACTATGGGATACGTGCTTTTGATGAAGAAGTGGGAGGTTACCCTTTTGGAGATTTGGGTCCTGATTTAAAACAGGCTCGTGAATTGAAAGGTCTTATCCATCGCAGGGTTTATCTCGCTGAAGAACAGCAACGATTGTTGAAACGATATAACACTACAAGAAATCAAGTTGAAGCCAAGATAGGTGTTCAAAACAGAGAGACTATAAAAAGAAACAATAAGATCAACCAGATTATAACTTTAGAACAGTCTCTTATAGATGAAGAGATGCGGGCTTTAGAAGCCGCTACTGCTGCTTGGGAACTGGCTGTTGCAGAAGGTAAACGTTTAGAAGCGAAAACTGAACTGATCATTAAAGATCTTGGTGCTAAGTCCCAAAGGTTGGGTGGCGCACCTGATGGTGCGACGTTCCGTTTACGGGGAGATAAGACAGCACCATTTGAGGAAACTTTAAGAAACATTGTTAAAGATTTGGGTGACACAACTTTTGATCCTTCGGCTTTATCTAAGGCTGGGAATGCTACTCACAAGCAGCGTTTAGAATCAATGGAGGTTCTGAAGGAGGCTTTGGAAGGTTCCGAGTGGGGTCCGTGGGCTTTAATGAACACTGATGAGGCTATGAATGGTGATGTTGCTGCTGTGCTGAATGCTTTCTCTAGAATTAATGATCCGGTGGAGTCGGCGTGGATGTGGAAACAGTGGGACAAATTACAAACTTGGCTTAAGGCTGGTATGATCGCTACCCCCGGATTTGTGGAGCGTAACGTTTTTGGTGCGTTCTTTAACGCTTGGTTGGATGGTGTTAATCCCGCTGAGATTGTTTCAATGAGTAAAAAAGTTACTGTTATTGCTAACAAGGCTATGCAAGATCGAACAAACTTTTATGATGCTGCTCGTGCGATAGCGAAGAGTGACCGTCCTGATGCTGATTTGTATGACGACATTGTTTCCATGTTGGAGGTTGGTGTGCGTGGTGGCGGTCAGGCTGTGTCTTCTGTCGAGTTGGAGTATGGGTTAAAGAATGCTCGTAGTTTAGACATGATACTGGGTGGTAAGAAGGGTGGTCGTCAGGTCAGGGTTAATGCTGTGCGTTTCTGGAGTCCTCAATGGACTCCATTCACTACGGTTAGGACTTTGAACAGTTGGGCTGAGGACATTATTCGTTTGGGTGTTGGTGCTGACACTATGAGGGCTGGTGGGAATGTTGATGATGCGTTGAATCGTATCGCTAAAACACAGTTTGATTATGATGAGTTAACTGAGTGGGAGCGTACTTGGGCTAGAAGAGTCATTCCGTTTTACACTTGGACTCGGAAGAATCTTCCGTACCAGTTGGAGAAGTTTTGGACACAACCGTACAAATATAATCGTTTGATGTCTATTAAACGTAATCTTGAGATGGGTACCAGCCCTGAGGGTGTTGTTCCTGATTATTATATGGAACCGTTTGGTATCAGGTTGCCTTTCAAATGGAAGGGCGCACGAGTTTACACTGCTCCTGATTTTCCGTTTCAGGATTTGTTCAGGTATGACCCTCTTGAGGGTGGCGGTCCTCTTAGTGGCGTGAAGAACATTGCTCAGACTGTTTTGTCATCTACTTCTCCGATTGTTAAAACTCCTTTGGAGGTTGGTTTCGGTAAACAAATTTTCACTGGCATCCCGTTTACTGGCAGGTACCAGCAGGCTCCTAATCCGATAACGAAGATAGGTCCTTTGATGGAGGTGTTGGATCAGGTGGGTATGGCTGAGAAGTCGGCTACTGGTTGGAAGATGCGGGATCATCACATCTATTTGGTTAATGGAATGTTACCTACTGTTAGTTTGATTAGACGAATGTTTCCTAATGAACGCAAGTATCAGCGTACTCATTTAAGAAATTTAGTCAGTTTCTTGGGTGGTGTTAACGTCAACTTTAACACTCCTGAAGTAAAATATAATTGGCTGGAAGGTCAGAAATGGGAGAAGTTATCGGAGCGTCAAGATGCAAAGGACTTGTTATCCCGTTTCAAATAACGGGACAAAGAGGAGTATAAGTTATGAAGCACGTGTCTAGAGAAACGTGGGGTGCTAAACCTCCACCTAAAGGCAAGTTCGACAAGTTAAACAAATCAAGAGTGCAGGGTGTTGTGGTACATCACTCTGGTGTGCAGAACGGACCTAAAGGGTCCGCTGCTGTTAAGGCTTTTGAACGCCATCACATGGGTAAAGGCTGGGATGGTATTGGTTACAACTGGCTGGTTGATGAGACTGGCACTATTTTTGAGGGACGAGGTTGGGATAACCGTGGAGCGGGAACTAAAGGTTGGAACAGTCGTTCCATTAGTGTTTGCTTTACTGGCTGGGGTGGTGACAAGCCTAATGACAATGTGTTACGTGCTTTACAAACAGTTGTTGATGCCGCTGAATATCATTTCGGCAAAGGTATGTGGGTTTCAACTCATCGTAAAAAGAGTCGTGAGGGTTATACGACGTGTCCTGAGAAGTGGTTAGGTGACTGGGTTGAGAACGGTATGGGGGTTGTGGAACCACCTGAGACTGTTGATTGGGCTGCGATCATCCAGTTCTTTAAAGATTTACACGAGCAGGTGAAGAAGACTCCTTTGTCTCGTCCTAGCCGTAGTCGTGGTTTGCCTGTGCGTTTGGTGCAGGGAAAGTTAGCGGAGCGTGGTTTTAATGCTGGTCCTGTTGATGGGGTTTACGGCAAGAAAACTGGTGACGCTGTTAGAGAGTTTCAGAAGACACAAGGTTTTTTGAAGGTTACGGGTGTGGTGAACGGTGAAACGTTCGGCTGCCTGTTTATACAATAAGGAAAAATATTATGCCAAAGGGTACAGGATATGGTTCTTTTGAGGACACTTTTGGTTCTCAGGATGAGCAACTTCACAACTCTTCTTCTTCATTTAACATGTGGGATATGAGTCAGAAGGCTAAGAAAGCCGCATCTTATTTGCGGAACACTAATTTGGGCAACGCCGCACACGGTGGTCGTCCTTTCGGAAAGTAGGTTGAGATGCCACATCAGTTGGATGGTAAAAAAATGAAGGTGCCTAAAGCCTCTAAGGTTTTAGTGGACACTGCTTCTCAGGGTGGGAACCAAGGTTCTCTCACTGGTGACGCTATGTTACGAATGAGTAACGGAATGCGCGCTAAGTTTGACGAGAACGACTAATGGGTCGTAAGAAGCCTCGTCCAAAATATTAATCTAATAAAGGAAAAAATTTGAAGAACATATTTGATGTGTTAGAACGTGCTGGGTGGACTTTCGCTCAGGCGTTCCTAGGTGTTTTCGTTGTTGCTGACTTGTCGTCAGTGAAGGGTGCGGGTGTTGCTGGTTTAGCAGCGGCTGTGTCTGTTCTTAAAACCATCGTTAAAGACAAAGTAGCCAAATAGTATGGAAGCCGACCTTGAGGCTAAGTGGGATGAGTTCATGGAGGTTGAAGGGTTCGCTCTTCAGAAAGATATTTATGATCACCTTCAGGACACTGCCCATTTGTTTGACATCAAGGACGGTATTCATGCTAAGTGGTCACCAGATGGTGTTCTAGGTTTACTCCTGATCTTCCATGAGGAAGAGGCTGAACTGTTGCTCGCCGCTTTTGAAGCGGCTTTAGATGGTGTTGATGAAGCAGGTGAAGCGTTCGCTGTTTGGACTACTTCTTTGATGGGGTTGTTGCGAATGTCTATGGCTCCCAATTGGGAAGAGTAGTTACCTTTTAAGCCATTCTTGAACAAGTTCTGATTCTATTAATCCAGTCATCAGTTCACGTCTAATTTTGTCACGTCTACGGGCTAGTGACGTTTTGGGTATGCCTAGTATGCGTCCTGCTCCTCTGAGTGACAGGCGTTCAACTATTAGTGCGTTGAATATCCATCTGTCTTCTGGTGACAGGTCGTCGATTGCTTGACCTATGAGTTCTTTCAGGTGAGCGGTTGCTTCTAAGGATGGGGTCCATGAGTCTTGGAACGGTGCTAGTTCCATTAATGCTTGTGTGTCTGTCATAGGTCTTTGTTTGTATAAAACTTTGTTGTTTGATGCAAACACCCATTCTTCAGTCGGGAATTCTTTCTTCTTGCCCATCAGCCTTCCAAGTGGTTACACTATGTAAACGGTTGGCTGCTATAACTCTGGTGTTCTCTGGGTCGTAACCTGATGGTCCTCCCAGTTCCCATCCTTCGTCGTGGTCTATCCATCCCAGCATTTCGACTGTGCGAAATTCGTCGGGTACTGGTCTGACTACGAACAGGACAAGTCCTTTTCCTAGTTGCCTGCGGCGTACCGCCGCGTTGTTAGATGTTCTAACTCTTCTTACTTCTATGTTGTAACCTACGTCTGCACGATTTTTGTTTTCTACGTGGCGGTTACCTGCCCAGACGTGACCACCCCAGTATTGGTTGGTCACTCGTGCTACTGCTAGTTCTCCTATTGCAGCAGCAACTTGTGCGGATCTGTCATCTTCCATGTATTCGCGCTTATAATGGGCAGCATCTTGTTTTTCCCAATTTTCCGTAAAGCGTCTGATACCTACATGAGATGCCCATTCATATTCCCACTTTTCTAATTCAATCAGTATCAAGACGATCTACTTTCACTGCGTTTATTCGTACTACTTGGTTGTCGTCATCCCATGCTACTCCATTAAGCGCATCTAATGTGAGTTTAACATAATTGTCTAGGTCACCTCTTAATGTTTTCGCTGAGTGGGGTGATGTGCTGACGTGAATGATTGTCTCATCTGGTGTGTACATTAATGTTACTTCTACAGGTTCAGAGAATTTTTGTTCAACTTGTTCTGTCCATGCTTTAGCCACGTAGTCTTCTTCATCGAGTGTGCTTTTAGGAGTGAAGACTTTCCCTCCTTTGGTGTGCCTTGGTCGTGCTTTAACTTTTGGTCTGCGTTCTACTATGGCTATGAATGATTCCATTATCTTACTTTTTTACAAGCGTTCCTTACTGTTTCTGCGAGGCGTTTGTCACCGTCTGGTCTGCTATTATATTTCCCTCCCCAGTCCATGTCTGCTTCTTTCAATTCTTTGTAGATAATATCTTCGGCATATCCTTGTTTAGCCATCGCGCAAGCGAGGGCGAATAGTGTGCCTGATCTATCTCCTTCTGGTTTCTCTGGTTCTGGTCGTGGACCACCACGCCGTATGACACCCGACAGACCGTCCAGTTGACCTGTATAGGGGGTCTTCCTATAGGTGTACGCTGGGAGAGCCTCAGGAGGGCTGTATAAGGCTCTCACAGGCTCCCACTCAGTAGGTGTCACCCGTGTGGGTATTGCTTCTGCGAGGAATGTTCTGAGAGGAACCATAGAGAATGAATAATCAGTGTTATCCATCTCGTTGTACCCACCCTGTTTACGGTTATGTCCATAAGGTAAACGCACCCCGTTACCCCAACCTCTGTCAGTTATCTCAGTTTGTTTAGGGTTAACTTCTTTAGTGGGTGCTTCAACTATTTCACATACAGCCATTAAACCTACTCTGACATCTACAGCAGACATGGGTTCTGTGAAGAACACCCATACGTGGAATCCTTTTGAACGTGACCGTTCAACCCAAGAAGTTACTCCTAGTTGTTTGAGAACTTCTCTCAAGTTTTTGGCGTGGATGTATGACTCTGCCATTCCTTCGTCAAAGTCAACGCATCCCCACCACACTTTGATTCCATCGTCTTGTGCGACCAGTGGGTACACACCGATGGCAGGAGAGTCCTTCAGGTGGTCTTCGACCACGATCAGGAAGTCTTTGCCGTCCGCTGGTATGTACCCACCGTCCGCTGTTTGCCAAGGACGAAAATCTCCGTCATCTTTTGCCACACGCCCGCCACGAAACAGTAAAGCAAAGTCTCGTATCTGCTCGAATGTTATCTCATAAGGGTTACTGGTTTCCATCTGGAATCAGTTCCTCCCAATAAGGATGAACGTGACCACACTCAGGATCTAAATAGTAGGTTTGATCTAGGAGTCTGGCTGTTCTCTTATTCTTACAGATATTCATATTGATACTGTTTGCGTGATATTTGGTTTCCCAGTCTGAAAGATCTGTTTGATCTTTCTTTCTGTAAACCTCTATCACAAAGATGGCTTCTTGTTCGCCGCCATATCTACCAGCGTGGATACCAGCGGCTTTACCTCGTTCACCGGCAGTACGACCTGCTTGGTGAACAAGACCTACTGGTACTCGTTCTGTTTTAGCCCAGCGTTTCAACGCTTGCGCTTTGGATGTTACTCCTGTTGCGTCTGCGTCCCCGCCGACCATCAGTTCAAGATAGTCGATCATACAAAAGGAAGGGTTTGCACCCCACCATTCTCTCGCTTCATCCATCGCTGCTGACATGGCTTCTAATGACATTGATTCATCTATGATTGCGACACGAGACAGTTCCCGTTCGGAGGCTAAACCTAACGCATCTAATACGTTTCTGTCTCCTGCTTTGATTGCTTCCTCCACATCTGTGGAAGAACGCCCTTGCAATAAGCAAAACAGTTTCATCGCTACCAATTCCCTTGGCTCATCCATTGAGAATATCACAACGTGAGCGTTAGGATCATTGACTAGATTTGTGACTATTGAATTGAGCAGAATCTGTGACTTCCCTGTATGGGAACGACCTACAACCAATAGCACTTCCCCTTTACCAACACCTCGTGTTGCCAAATCTATTTCAGGGAATCCTAGGTACCACCGTTCTGCTGGATTGCGGATAAAACCTATCAGGTTCTCCACTACCTTAGAGGTGGTAGCCCATCTACTTGGTTGCTTGTCGCTGTCCACCTCGCCGCCTTGAGCGACAGCGAGGCGTTCAGCCACTTCATCCTGCGAATGCAGGGTTGCCATACTAGGAACGAATCTCCGTACCTATGGCGCTCAATTCATTGGAGTCTTTACCAGTGAATGGGCATACAAACCAATCGGGGACAAGAGACTTGCCGTCCTTCTTGGTTAGCCAGATTCCTTTACCATCAGCCTTACGCTTATAGTCAGGTCCTGCCTTGTTGAAATTAGAATCTGGATCTAATTTCTTCTGCCAATTTGGGTCCCACCAGTTGGACTTATTGTCCATCAAGTCTCTCCAAATTTCTTCCAAGGTTCCTCCAGTGCCTTTCGGACTGTAGGAATTATTGCTGGTCGAAGCACTCGCCACGGGAGTACTTTTGGTAGTCGAAGGAAATTCCTTCTGTATCATACGCACCCCCTGTTCGGATAGTTCGTATCCGACACCAAGTGCCTCATAGTTGGCTATCTCCAAAGTCTCACCCCATTGGGCTATCTCTTTGGCTACTGCCTCTTTGTCGTCAGAGTCCACCGCTATCGTTATTGAACACGATGCCTCTGCTGGTTCATAGTTACCCGTTTGGATAACTTGTCTACGGAACACCGTTATGGTGTTCTCTGTTTTTTCTGCCATGGGTCTACCTCCCTTTCTATAGTTGGTTCCATGGATCTGGTCCCGCAAACCTTCCCCGACAGGTTGACCACGCTCCGCACCACTTAGGAGCGCAATGCCAACCAACCATGTTCAATGGCCAGACGGGAAGGTCTGCGGATATGAGTGTTCCAGCGGAGCGAGCAAGCGCAACCAAAGATGCCCACCCCGCCGGTCCTACGTTCACTGTAGTCCGATGCACCTTGCCTTTGACAAGGTGTACGAACTCAAAATCTAAAGGCTCTGACAGGTTGTTGTCCGACATAGCGGACACAGCCCAAGTGTATGCGGCTGCCTGCACTGACCATCGTTTCTTCTCCCATTCGTCTGATGGTTTACGGCTGGGGTTCTTCCAGTCAACTATTGGACGTGGGAACTCTTGCACACAGTCGATGGTTCCTTGTAACCAGATTTCTGGTTTGTGATCAACCACGAGTGGTAGTTCAAAGTGTTGCTCAACTGCTATTGGTTTGATATCTTCTCTGACTTCATCCCACCATGCTGCTGTGTTAAGTTCTACTATCTTCGCACACTCTTCTATCTTGTGGTTCCATCTAACTATTTCTTGTTCTTTTCTAGTTAACTCTTCTAATGATGCTTCTATGCTGTCCGTTTTGGATAACGGACTGCCTGTTTGCATTTGCTCTGTGAGGCATTGTTCGATGCCGTAGTGGACTGCGGTGCCTATCGCAGTGTTGGTGGACTCGGTGGATTCGGCGATGCCGAGCATGTCCTGTCTGGCTCGCTCTGGACACATCGCTAGGGTGCCGAGCCAAGATTGTCGGAGGATGATTCGATCTTCGGGCGGTTGCATTTTCAAATCCTACCACATGTATACATGGCATGGCGGGATACCCCTAGAGGGTATCCCGCATAGCATGAAAGTGACACAAGCCGAGGCATTAGCCATCGCCTTTGATAATTGTCAGGTCTGGTTTATTATCAGGTTCGGGTTCATCTGTTACAATTTCTCCTCCTAATGATTCAAATATCCATCCAATATGTTGCATGAACTCGGTGTCTCTAGTCACCTTGTCGTGCATCATGTCTCCTACTGTTTTAAGTAGGTGTTGTAACACGGATATTATCCCTGTTATAGCGTCAGCGACAGACCCTGCTTCTTTACCGTCAGGGTATACTGCTGATTCCAGTTCATTCAATCTATCTTCGATAGACTGTTCTTTCTTAGTTGCCATGTTATGTTCCTTCCATTTGTCGTATGGCTTTTATTTCTCCTAGTGTGTAGGTATCATATGGGTCTATGACCTTGGTGGAACGCTTGCGTCTTACGATAGCCTGTTTCCGTTCATACTCTAGGTTCGCTGTTGAACAAATATCACATCTACAACGGTGCCTTTTGTATGCTGATAGCCCATGTTTAAAACTATTCATCTTTAGATGTCCAGTCTTCTTTTAACCTATTAATATAATGTAATGCTTCTTCTTTATCGTTGAACAGTTCTCTGATCCTACCGTCTTGAAATACAATCCAGCGTGTCATTGAAAGTCCCGCACCCATCGGAATGGGTTTGCATTTTAGTTGCAAGTCAGTTCTCATCCTGTCTCCTAAAGGAGCAGTGCGAGAACGAGAAGGAGGGTAACCCGTCCCCGCACCACCGATTATGAGGCTTGGATAGCGAGGTCATCGCCAAGCGAACGAACTTGTATTCCTACTCCGTGTCTACGAGCGGCTGCATAAATATTTGCTTTCATGCTCTTAGGTGGACAATCAAAATCTTTGTCCCCTTCCAGTAGTCGAACCTTACCATCGAACCACATGCCCCATGGGTAACGTTCTTCCCTGCCACTTCGTTTAACGGATGGCATTTCATTTAATATTTTCAAACTAACTCTCCTGTTCTGTTTTCATATATTCTAACATCATCTACTGAACCTGCAATCCTTTCATTGAATGATTCAATAGCCTCATCTATTGTGTGGCAATAGTTACCCCACACACAATCAAATGCTTCACCATCATCAGAGTACATACTCCAACAAACATATGAGTGTATTCCTGCCATTGGTCTAGCGACAAGAACGCCACAAAAAGGACGTTCTCCTTCGCCACCATTTCTTACCAGCCACACTATCGGAGTGGCTCCGTTATTTAATTTAATCATTGTTAGTCCTCCCAACATGATCTACTTGGATACCAATGTGAGGCGTTTCCCCACTTTGGATGTGGTTGTTTGTAGTACAGCCAAGCAGCGACACCAACATTGGCTCGTGGTTCAACAGCCAACCAACCGCTGAACCCTGCTTTGTAACTTCTCTCTTCCCACCATTTCGGCAGGTGCTGGAACCATCCTGTGGCTCCGCTCTTAGGATTAATAGCCTCTGACCACTTATCATCTGGTTTAGCAGACGACTCGCAGAAAGCGATTCGTAACATCAAAGGCACATCTTCAGGTTCAAAGTATTCCCGCACCAGTTCACGCAACGAAGGAAGATGAGCAATGTACTCATGTTCCGGTATGTCACACGAACCGTATGCAGGACACTCCTCTATAGGTTTAGAGGCAACGTGTTTAGCGTAGTCGGTTTCCTCCCACGCTATCGTTGTTGAAGTAGGCACTGTGATAACAGGCACTTGAACTCGGCTAGTGGAAGTGACAGGGAAACACGCCCCTGCCACTCCCAAAGCACCGACCAATAATATTTTTGCAATCATTGAGCCAGTATCAAACTCATTGCTTTGTTAGCCAAAGGTGTTTTACCTTCAAGAGCCTTCTGCAATGACTTAGCCTTATCACGTCTACGCCCAGCGTTAACAGTGTGCTGCTCGGCACCTTGAATAGCGTTCCAAGCAAGCCAACCATTACCTTCACCCCACTGTTCTTTCTCCTCGAACCAGCGTCGCCTTATCGAGCCACGAGCCTCGTTAGCAGAGTTAAGTTTGCGGGTAGACATGTCATCTTCGATAGGGACCAACTGGGTGACTAATTCAAAGAACTCTGAATCAATCATAGGTTGTTCCTTCAACATGAGAGCCTTACCTTGCCAAGCAAGCGCCTGTTCAGCAGCCTGCTTCACAATCGTGGCTTTCATCTCGAAGATTTCATCATGGTTCTTCGTGTGCCTAACCTTCAATAGTGCTTTACCCACTAATTGGTTTTGGCAGAAGAACCTGCGTTGCATATCGTACACACTAGTTGACCAAGAACCATCTAAGGAACTGATCCACACTAAATGGGATTGGATTCTATCTCCACCCCCAAGATCTATGGATTCCGAGAGTTCTTGCGTAATCGCAACCCTCTCACCGGCACCCCAGAGTGTACAGGACATAGTTGATGCAGGGAACATCATGTCTGCCATGTCGGCAAGCATCTGATATCCATCAACCTCAGGATATTTACCAGAGTGCAACCCGACTACCTGCCCAGTGTCCTCACGGACAACGAACTTGTATAAAGGTTCACCCTTGTAAACGCCGCTCTCAATCACAGGAATGTGAGCGTCTTCTCTTCGCAGACAGTAATGTTCTGCTGCTGGATAATGCACAGGGAACAAAGCCCCAGCCTCACCCATAGTTTCACGAGCATATTCCGGCTCGCTTCTTTCGATGGTTGTCATACAGTCTCCTTTTGTTTAGACCATCTTTGTAACGCACCAGCAATAGCCTGTGCCTGAGAACCACGCCCGATTTTATCGTCGTAATCCTTACCACGCACCAGCCCACACTGACTCGCTACCCAATAATGAAAGTCCAGAGCATAAATGCCCGTGACCTTCTCTTGTGGAACACCATTCTTAAAAATGGTGGTCTTAGCACTGCTAGTATCTGACTCAAATTCCGTAGCCAAATGCTCACAGTCAAACCCAGCATCTGTATAAAATGTTGGGTCCATAATACTGTGACCGTCACCATCAATAACATCGTTATTAATAGCGTCAATCACCATTTGTTTGGTAATCATCGTTACCCTTTCTGTGAGGCGAACCTCACATTGTTTATGCCATCGATGCACATGTTGCATTCAACACACGCACCGTGACCTGTTTTCTCCGTGTCCCAAACCACCATTGGCAACTTGCCAACAAGTTCAGGACATCGGGGACCTTTACGCTCACCCTTAAACGAGCGAGCCAAACTCTCTGTCTGATCCCAAGTGTCAGCGCAGAACGCTAACTTGACATCACGAAACTCTTCCTTCACCTTGAACGCTTGGATAAGGTTTCCATCATCCACACTCAAATACAAAGTGAAGTTGTGCAGGTACTGTGTCAGGTTGTGTATCACATTACGATCAAAGTTGCGGGTGTAAGCCCAGAACTTTACGTTAGTGAACTCCCATGCAAGGTTACGCATAGCCTTCGAGAAGTTCTCGTTAGGTATGTCACCATCCCAGAACCAGCGGAACACAGGTTCAACGTCACGCAGGTGACAATCATCAACAAAGTCAACGATCATCGGGCGTAACAGTTTCTGCAATTCCTCCCACGAGTCCTGATGCTCTAAGAACAACTCCCAGTTAGCGACCAGCATCTCACGGACAGCAGGGAAAACCTTTTCAAGTTTCCCAGCGTAACAGTTAGACAGACACCAGTCTGTCGCACCCTCACACGAATAGTCTTTGCCTGCTGGCAGACCGAAACTATTCTTAAGTGGCTTCATCCCATTAGGGGATTTGCCCTGTCTGCGTCCGTAAGGTGCAACCTTGCGGTCACTAGATGCTCTAAATGATGTCAATGATTTGCTCATCATAACCCCAGTAGGTGTTACCTGATAGGTCGACACAATCAAAGCCTGCTTTACCATTCTTGATATCGTCGAACACATCAGTCACTTGCACATAACGCATACTCTGTCCGAATGTCCTGTAATAGACGTGTTCGCCTATCTCAGGTCGTCCGACTCTTGGTTTTCTACGCATCGTGTTCCTGCATTCTTTCTTCCTCCAGATGCACTCCGAGTGCATACTCGGCTTGCGTTTCCTTGTCGGATAGTTGTTGTGAGACCAGCGTGTCAACCGAATCCAAACATCCTTGTATATAGATGTCTTTCAAAAAGTCGGTACGCCTTCTCTCTCCCCTCATGCAGAAAGCCTGAGTGATAGGCACAGCAAACGCCGCCCCTATAGCAATCCACAGAAAGGTTTCAATAATTTCCATTACTGATTCTCCTGTCTTTTCTCTTCGATGCCTTTCATAACATCGTTTAATATGCCCGCTACACGCAGGTCAATTTGTGCATCGATAACTTCACGCAGATCGTTGATCCGCACATAGTTACCCATCACGTGAGTTCGTACATATGAATAGTCGCTATCAGGTTCTGGGGATATTAACCCTTTCACCTGTGTATGGAGTTCATCAACCGAACGTTCCAAGTCATCGACTTTATTATCCAAGTCATCGACCTGCACACTCAGTTCATACTGATCTAACTCTTCAGCCATACTTTCCATATTGGTACGCAGTTCCTGAGTCTCTTGATGAACCGCTTCTGTAACACGGTCATCCAACTCATTTTCCATCTGTTCTCTCACATACTCTCGTAAGACAACATCATCCACTAAGTTGTGGTCTTGGCAAAGAGTTTCTGCCAAGTCATCGGTGTCAATTTCTATACTGACATCCGCATATTGGTCAATTTCTATATTGACCTCACCATTTATTTCCATTATTTCTCAGCCTCCTGACTGTAATAAAGAGACATGGATTCATCCATCTCCCTGTCTTGCTCAGATACAACGAGTCGATTAGTACACCAGCGTTTACTGCCATACGAGTCGCCACAATATTGACATTCAACATTGTCCCCGTCGTAACTGTTTGTCCAGCGATGCCCGAAATCTTCAGACACGCCATTCAAATCTTTCATAGTTTTTCCTTTCTAGAACATTGCCATCGTGCAGGCATGGCATTTCCATCCCCGCACCTTGCTTTCCCTCATCTCTTGCTCGGCTTCAGGTGTTTTCCATTTAACCTCCATGCCAAAAAGTTTGCCATCCCAAGGTTTCAGAAATCCATCCTCGCCACAGTCTCGGCAATAGACTGGTATAAGGTCTGTTTCAGTTTGCATTACTCACCCCCTTAAAGGATCTTGTAGTTGCCCATCACCCATAGGGTCAAGGTTCACCATGTCTCCATAGCACACCCACACCTCTTGGTTGTTGTGATCCCTAACCTCCCAGAATTTCTCCCATGCAGGAAAAATACTCTCAGGCAGTCCACATATATGGCATTGTTTGCTAGTCATTAGCCCTCTCCCATTGTTTAATATCTTCGGTGAAATCCCACCCGTATTCCGCAAGAGTCATAACTTCCAATATCGCGGTGATTTCCATGTCCTCATAAACAGGTTCACCCACCATGCCCTCAATGGTCTGGTACTCACCAAAATGAAACTCGTAAGAGAACGTGCTATCAAAACCATGCAACCTGTCAAGCACATCGGGATCGTTCACCCACATATCAGCAAAGTCATCATCACCTAAAAATAAGACGTGCATTTTTAATGTGCTATTGTCCTCAACGTTTTTACTGTCAAGCAAAACCATGTGTGTAGGTTTAGTCATTCTCCCTCCTCCTTTACTGGACTGCCGAGAATATAAATAGAGTTCCGAGTTTCAACAGCACCATTCTCAACCAACAAACCTGCAACCATCGGACTAGTTTTAATAACATGCCCACCCTTACGCTCCTCAATGTCAGTAACATAAGACGAACCCAATATCCGACCATCCGATAACAAAATCCAACCACCAATAAACCCCTTGAAAGGTTTACTTGTATCTAAATTAAGCATTAGCCCACTCCACTTCCACCTCAGTAGCCATGTCAAGGTCGCTGAGTTTAGTTAGCATCTCATCAATAACTTTGCTTACTTCAGGGTTTTCCTCCCATATAGCATCCTCTGATGAGGCGCTCACGTGGTGAACCACATTCCATAACGCATCTATACGTATTTCATAATCAGGCATTTAGCCCTCCATTTCTTCTAAGTCTGCCCAGCACACATTGCACAGATGCCACCCAGACTTGTTGCCAATCAACACCTCACGATTTGCGGGTGTCATATCAGGAAACGCATCTTGAACATTCGTTCCCTTATTCATCCATGACTGCCAAGTTGCCAAGTCGACTCTCACGGTTTCAGTATCGCCACACGTATCACACGTAGCGAACACTTCTACTGACCAACTGTCAGTCTGATGATTTAATTGAGTATGTGAACTACTCATCATTGCTCCTTTGGTAACGCCAGCACAACCGGAATACCCAACTCGTAGACTCCATCACGAGCATTGACCTTATAGGCTTTGCTCGTAGAACCACGAACGAGATACCCACACGGATCACCCATGCTGACATCCTGAATATAATCACACACCTTTCGGGTTGTGATTGAAATAACTGACGCAGTAGTAACCCAAGTCCCATCCTCCTTAGTCAGAGAGTCATAAACATCCCCGCTAATCGTATGGTCATGTGGGTTGTACCACCAGTTGTGTAGCACTCCACTAAATGTATTACTCATCATTACCTTTCCGAAAGTTCATGTGCATGAACTTTCTATTTATCGAATACCCTGATCCCATAACATTTGCATCTGATCCAATGTCAACTCACAATCCAATGCCATGACATGAGTACGAGCATTACGAGGCGCACGTCTATGCGTCACTATTTTCTTTTTATCTTGCACAGAAACGTGACGGACATCTAAATACCCGTCAGCATTCCCATGCACATATGTTCTTTTAGCCACGATGTTTCTCATTCCTTGTACGAGAAGCATCACAATCAACACAATGACACGCACGTTGGCGTGCAATCATCGCATCCGAACTATCAGGCTGTGGTCTGAAGTAAGCCTCAACCCAAGCCGTATGTCCTAATGTTTTCATAACTATTACCTCCTTGAAAGTTCATGTACATGAACTTTCATATCTAATGAGCAGTCCTTGTTGACAACTCAAACTTACAAATTACTCCGTAATTATACCATACAAATATACTATATGCTAACTCACTAGGGGAGTGAGTTAAGCCAAACAACATACAAACATCCCATCCCATCAAAGCAAACGGGCGCACACAGAGAGATTTCAAAAAATGCAAAAACCACAAAAAAACACCAAAAAAGGGTTGCAGACTATAGACCGGCAGGCAATCTCAGAATATTTGATTTTTCCGACTAGATGTGGCATAAAGGAATCATGGTCAAAGGGGCTACGGTAACGTAAATTCTTTTGATCACAAACAAAGGTCACGACTGTGACCAAAGTTCATGTACATGAACTTTCAAATATAAGGAGGGTATGCCTCATGGCTACCAAAATAATAAAATCCTTAGTTAAGTCTTTAGAGACTGCTAAGGATGCGATAGGGAATGGATCTTCATGGATCTATTCGACTGGCGATTTCTTCGTCAGGGTAATTAATGGTGGAGATAATGTTTACACAAGAAAAACAAATGCTTTTTCTATGCGTAAAATAAATTTGGCTCCACTTGGTTTAACTAAAAAGAAAGAAGAAAAAGTATCAATAGGACATGCAAAACTATTTAACTACGTAGGCAAAACCAAATTGAATGTTCCCAAGGCTGTTCAAAATAAAATTGGCGGGCTATGGAACTTAATCGAATGTGTCATTCTTTCAACAAGTAAAGCGATAACACCAGATCAAAACTCTTTGAGTGCATCAATGACAAAAGGACTGATGGATCAATACGGTCTAACGTATGACACGATTGACTGCAAAGAGATGAATGATGCTTACAAAACTTTCTTTAAGTTAGCCAAGAAAGACGGTAGCCCAAGCGCTCAGATGACTGACAAGAAACTACGGGCTTTAATTGCTGCGGCATTAAAAGCACGAGGTCAAGCATCAAAATCAAAAGGTAAAAATTCAAAAGGACACCCAAGCAAAACAAGTTTTGCCGGAGTCATGGAGAGAATAAATACTACTGCCGAATTCTGCACAGATCTTCAAGCATCAAAAGATGCTAGAGAAAATCAGACTAAAGCAATAAGCGCTATGGTCAAGGATGGCACACTTGACAAAGAAACACTAGTAGCACGTATAGCCAACTTGGATCTACTCAAGAAAGAATACATGCAACAACTAAACGCAATAAGAGAACGAGAAGAAAAAGAAGCCCAGAAAGTGGCTTAAGTCTTCTGACACTTGTTCGGAATTAATCCCCTGCCATGCAAAAGCATGGTGGGGGATTTTTTTTTAATCAAATTCAAAACCACGTGACAAATTCTCCCTAGACAAAAACTTTCACGTCGATCCCCGCCCGTTGTGTCCCCATCAAAGCAAGGAACAAGCCGAGCCTGAGGCAAGACACCCCCCCCACCCCCAATTTTCGGCGGGCATCGATGGTAGGTATAGATATGGAGGGACGGTGAGGTGATTTTTCTGGTTTGCAGTGGTTCGGCGTGTGGTACTTTCATGGTTTAGGTTTGCCTTGCCATGTTCCCAATTAGCCTCTGTGGGAATCACTCTTCGGTGATTGCGTGGGGCTAATTGGGCTATGCCCGTTTACATGTATATGTGCCTTTTGTCCCACACTGTAACATGATTGTAACACAAGCAGATGGGACTAAAAGCATTTAATAATGGACACGGAGGCAACATGGCACAAAACGGTGGCGGCAAAGGCTGGCAATGGGATGAAGAAACAGGCGAGAAGACCATGCCCAAAAAATGGCAGAAACTTCTCGACTGGTTACTTCAGGGACCCGATAGGGTTCCTAAATTTCAAAAAGATTGGGCGGCTGAGAATAAGATTAGCCCCGATTCTATTCGCCGTATCAAGCGTGATCCTCGTTTTGCTAAAGAATGGGATCGTCGCGCTGCTGAATTAAACATTCATCCAGAGCGCACTCAGGGTGTTATTGATGCGTTACACGCTCAGGCTGTTGGTGGGTCCACTCAGGCTGCGTCTTTGTATTTGCAGTATATTGAGAAGTTCACTCCTCGTCGTAAGATCGTTGTTGAGGATCGGGATGCTGCTGCTATGTCTGACACCGAGTTGGCTGACGAGTTGGAAGCACAGGTGCATCATCTGAGGGTTATTGATGGGGACGGTTGATTATGAAGATGAAACGATTCTTGGGGAGCGTCCTGAATTGGTATATGATGGTGCCTTTTCATCTGAAGAATACGATGTTTTTTCCGATAACGAAGAACTCGTTTGCGGTTTGGAAAACCCTGAGACATGTGAATCTTGCGAATGAAACCGCCTTCAGGGAAGGACTGGATAATCCTGACTCTGATGGGAATAATTGGCGCTTCTACAGTGTATCTGGTGGGGGCGTTGTCTCGGATCGTCCAGTCGTGGTTCCAGTAGATGAATAAAACAATTAAACTTATAGCAGCCATCACTGGTTTGCTTGTTGCTATTGGTACTCTCATTGGGGCTATTACTGTTACTTTAGGAAAAGATGATAAGGATGGTGGTAGTTACTCGTATACTACGATAATCTTAGATTCACCGGAAAAGTATGAACAATTTTTGAGTAATCATCCGGCTGGATAATGTCACGTTTAACAGAGTTACAACAAGAGGCAGAGTGGAGGCGTTGTGAAAGAGATGAGTCTTATTTCCTACATAAGTATTGGCATATTGCTCATCCTGCTCACGGGCGTATCCTTTTTGATTTACGACGTGCGCAATCTACCGCATTACAACACTGGGAAACAAACCGTTACAGTCTCACCTTAAAAGCACGTCAGATAGGTTGGACTACTCTTGTTGCTGCTCACCAGTTTTGGTTAGCGTTCTTTTTCTCTGATCAGAACATTATTGATCTGTCACGTACTGAACGTGAATCTGTTTTGTTGTTAAGGAAATCTAAATATGGGTTTCAGCATTTACCTGAGTGGATGTTGGAACGTGGTCCTAAGTCGTTGGTGGAACACCAGCAGAAAATGGGGTTTGATAATGGTTCACAGATTACTTCGATGCCTTCAGCATCCGATCCTGCAAGAGGTGAGTCGGCTTCGCTGGTTGTGGTTGACGAATGGGCGTTCCTTCCAAATCCTGAGGAAGCGTGGGCTTCTATAGAGCCTGTCGCTGATGTTGGTGGTCGTATTATCGGCTTATCTACTGCTAATGGGTCTGGGAATTTCTTTCATCAACTTTGGGTAGGTTCTGAAACTGGTACCAACAGGTTTGAACCAATGTTTTTTCCTTGGTCTGCTACTGAGGACAGAGGTGAATCTTGGTATCAATCTAAAAAAGAATCTATGTTGGCGTGGCAGTTGGCTCAGGAATATCCATCTTCTCCTGAAGAGGCGTTTATTAAGTCAGGTAACCCTGTGTTTGATTTGGATGTTTTGGAAGATATGGAAAAAAGCATGGTTGAGGCAGGTCAAATGGGATATTTACGTGAGCCTACTCCGAGGGTTATAGAATTTAGGAAAGATGCTTACAGTTTGGCGTGAGCCTGAGTTAGAACACATTTATTGTTTAGGGGTTGATACTTCTGAGGGTTTAGTTCACGGCGACTATTCTTGTGTTCAAGTGTTAGATGTGCGTACTGGTGATCAGACTGCGGCTTGGCATGGTCATATCCCTCCTGATGAATTGGCACATGAGGTGTTTATGTTGGGGTTGTGGTATAACGCTGGTTTGTGTTGTGTCGAATCTAATAACCATGGTTTAACTACTATCACGCAGTTGCGTCATTTGGGTTATCCTAACATTTTTCGTAAAAGATCATTAAATCAGGCTACTTCTAAGATTTCTCAAGAGTTTGGTTGGAAAACTACTAGAACTACTAAACCTTTGTTGATTGATGATCTTGGTATGGCTTTAAGAAACAACGAGTTGAAGATCCATGACAGGTTTACTTTGGCTGAGTTACGCACTTATGTGCGTAATGAGCGTGGAACTATGTCTGGTAGCCCGCATGATGACCGTGTTATGGCTCTTGCGATGGCTAATCAGATGCGCCAGTATGCGTTTATGCCTGAATTTACGCTTAAACAGGACGAATATTGGACTGTTAATTGGTTTAGAAATTTGCTTCCTTCAGTGGAAAAACCTGAAGAAGAGCAGATGCAAATAGGGCAAAACACGGTACGTGGGACACTTTAATTGTATCTTATAGAGACTTTAGGAACCTAGGAGGTTCAAATGGCAAGATTCGTTTCGCACACCAGTGCTAGTCAGAATGTTGATGGCAAAGGCACTACAGGCGGTAACAATGTAATGGAGCGTGGTGGCTCTGTTGTGGCTAACCCTATTTGGGAACCAGCACAACCTAATTCACCTCGTCAACGTTTTGATAGCCCGAAGTACGCTAATATGACTGGCGGCTACGGAGAACAAACTGTTCGTGATACTCCATTCAATCAGCATGGTACAACAGGTGATGTAGAACCTTCTGCACCACAACCCGATTTGGCTGGACATAACGCTGCACCACATACAAAGCGTCCATAGACGTGGCGGTCCTCCCTCGTGGGGCGACATACGAAGATTTTTGCATCTACGTGCAAGATTTTCGGGGTCCAGTGTCGGAAACGGAACTGGATGAATTATGGGAACGTCGTCAAAAACTACTTGGCATCAAATTCGTAACTGGAGCAGTCTCCCGCTCACGGTTACCGCTAGACGAGCAGCATTTGACTTTGAACGAAAGAGAAAACAAACTAATCGCCGAAGCCAAAGCGCAAGGGCGTAGCATAGAGAAAGTTTAATGGCACGTAAAACAAGAGCGGAACAACATGAAATAATCCTGCGTAAGTTGGATTCATGTGCGCGTTGGCGACAAGAAATGGGTTATGACTCTGTTTGGCAGAGGATGATCGACTTATACAGAGGGAAGCATTGGCCGCGTGTCACTGCTACAGAAGATTTGGTGGCTGTTAATCTTGCCTTTAGCACCGTCAATGTTATCGCTCCGTCTGTTTCGGTCAACCACCCTAAAGTGGTTGTCACTCCTAATGATCCTGAGAATAGTGACAGGGCTGCTTTTGTTGAAGCAGTTATCAATCATGTTTGGCGACATCACGATTTTCGTAAGCCTTTCCGTCGTTCCGTTAAAGATTTTCTTATTTTCGGTCACGGTTGGATAAAAGTAGGTTGGCAGTTCCTTGAACAGGAACGCACTCTCGGTGAGGAAGAACGAGAGGATATGATCAATGAAGCCAATTTAGAGGCTGATGCTTTTGCTATGGCTAATCCTGAGTTTGCTGGCGAGGTTCCCACGGATGAGGAGATCGCTGCGAATATTACTAACACAGCGATGATGATCGTTGAAGATCAACCTTTTGTGGAACGTATCTCTCCTTTTGACATGTTTGTTGATCCTGAAGCGACTTGTTTAGAGGATGCTAATTGGATCGCACAAAGAATTGTGCGTCCTTTAGAGGAGGCTAAGAAAGATAAACGGTATAAGGCTTCTGCTCGTAAAAAGTTAGATGCTGATAATATTCTTTATCCTCTTAATAGTCCTACTAGTCGTCAGCAGCAGGAAGAGTATTTGTATGACGAGGAACGTACTGTTGTTTTCGAGTTTTATGACATTGCAAATAATACGATTTCTGTTTTGTCCCAGTCAGGTGACGAGTTTCTTGTAGATCCGACACCTATGCCTTATGCTTATGGTCAACCTTTTGTAATGTTACGGAATTATGACGTTCCTGACTATTTTTATCCAATGGGTGATCTGGAAGCAATTGAGTCTTTGCAACTTGAATTAGATAAGACTCGTACTCAACTTGTTAATGCTCGTAAACGTTATGCAAGAAAGTATTTGTATCACGAACGTTCTTTTGGTCCTGAGGGTCGTGAAGCGTTAGCGTCTGATCAGGATGGTCGTCTTGTTCCTGTAGTTGAGGAGAATAAACCGTTGAGTGAAACGGTTATTCCGATGCCTCAAACTCCTTTGTCTCCTGAGATTTATCAGTACAGCGACATTATTGAAACTGATATTAATACTGTTTCTGGTGTTTCTGAATATGCTCGCGGTCAGATGCCTGAGACTCGTCGTACTGCTACTGAAGCGTCCATTATTGCTGATGCTGGTAATGCCCGCGCAGCGGACAAATTGGCAACTGTTGAACTTGGTATCGGCTATGTTGCTCGCAGAGTGTTGCAGGTTATGCAACAATTTATGACTGGTGAGCAGATGGCTCGTGTCGCTCAGAAAGGTGGAGGGGATTTGTTTGTTCCTTACACCCGTGAGGACATTATAGGTGAATACGATTTTAGTGTTGAGGCTGGTTCAACTCAGCCGATGAATGACACTATCCGTAAACAGCAGGCTGTTTCATTATTGAATGCGATGGCTCCGCTTGTGGGAACAGTAGTTGATCCCGCAGCCTTAGCAAAACATGTTTTAACTATGGGATTTGATATTAAAGATCCTGACAAATTTATTATTCAGCAGCAAACTCCGCAAGACATGGAAGTTGCTGCTGCGGAGGCAGGTGCAGCGCCTACACCATTTGGTCAAACGCCTATGCCTGACAGTCCCGACATGGGAGCGTTTGCTCCCACCGGCGGCGTACCTCCAGAGTTGTTGGCTCAATTACAGGGTCAAATGGGGTTGGAACTTCCAGCCTTATAACGGGACAGAGTTCCCGAATAGTATAGGAGCAGCCTTTTAGGACTCCGAGGAGAAAAAAATATGGAAGAGGATGTATTGGAATCCACTGAGGTGGACACTCCAGAGTCTTCAGTTGAAGTTACAGAGGAACCTTCTGGCGAAGCGTACACCGTAAAGGTGGACGGTGAGGAACAAGAGGTCAGTCTTGAAGAACTTCGGGACGGATACCAAAGACAGTCGGATTACACACGTAAGACGCAGGAATTGGCTTCCGAACGTAGACGGTTACAGCAAGCAGAGGCGATTGTGTCTTCTTTGGAGTCAGATCCAGAGGGAACCTTATCGGCTTTAGGTGATGCTTTTGGTGTTCAACCAACACCGCAGGTTCAGCCTCAACGGAGAGATGAATATGATTACGATGATTATTCTGATCCAGTTGAACCTGATGTGAGTGAACAGCGAATAAGTCAGTTAGAGGCTCGTCTTGAGCAGCAGGATCGTTTGCAAAAAAGACAACAAATAGAAAAGCAAGTAGAAGGACTTAGGGACACTTACGGGGATTTTGACGCTCAGGAACTTTACCAACATGCTTTACGCAACAAAATCGGAAATTTAGAAGCAGCATTAACGCACATGCGTTACGGCGATCTATCCGACAAAGCAAGCAAATTGGAAAAAGAGCAGGAGCGTGTAGATGCTAAACGTGATGCTTCTGTTGTGGAACCAAAAGGTTCCAAACAAACAGGGTCATCGCAAAAAGCCGTAGAACAACCTAATTCTATTCGTCAAGCATTTGCGGATGCGAAACGGGAACTTGCTTCATAGACAATAGTGAGGTAAAAACTTATGGCGGCAGGAAACGCTAACTTTGACGAGATTCTGTCAACCACACTGAAAAACTATATCCCTAAACTGACTGACAACATTTTCACGGCTAGACCACTGTTCTACGCTTTGACAAATGGTCAGACAATTAGGCGTGTTTCAGGTGGTGCAAATATCGTCGTTCCAATTATTTATGGAACAAACTCGACTGCTGGTTCTTACGCAGGCACTGACACTATCGACACGACTGCTCAAACAGGCATAAGCGCTGCTGAGTATTCTTGGAGACAGTACGCTGCTACCGTAACAATCAACGGTATTGAAGAAGCCAAAAACAATGGCGAAGCACAAATCATTGACCTTCTTGAAGGAAAAATTTTCCAAACTCAAGAAACTATTATTGAAAACA
>Ga0208011_1000180_pt1 | contig 27204 bp, 10 predicted proteins | sample 7_EtaG_FD_184080 | JGI IMG/M metagenome (GOLD analysis project Ga0208011, IMG submission 184080) | Marine viral communities from the Subarctic Pacific Ocean - 7_ETSP_OMZ_AT15161 metaG (SPAdes) (version 2) | ecosystem: Environmental > Aquatic > Marine > Oceanic | place: Pacific Ocean | collected...
ATCTTACCTACTTTTTCCGTTGCCTCAATAGCATTTTTATATCTACCTTTAGATAAGTCAAGTATCTCTTTTACACCAAGCCTGTTCATTTGCATTGGAGTGTTAGCAAATGGTAATAAAAATCTACCTATTAACGATGTTTGTTCTTTAGATAATAAATCCGCTCTTGATGACTGCTGTGTTCTTTCTGCTATTACTTGAAAATCTAACCAAGCTTGTTTTTCAGCTTCCTTAGTTTTCATACCTTGTTTTTCGTACATTTTAATTCTATTTCTATAGAACGTAGCACCACCAAGTGATATTGCAAAACTATCTGCAAATTTAGTTGGTAAGTAACCAGCCTTAAGGACTTTAGCAATCATTCCTTGTATAGGATTTTTTGAAGAAGCGGCCGCAGAAGCAAGCTCAGCTTCAGTTACGTTTATAGCCAAACCATCTCTTCTTTGCTTTAGCATATCAGAGTTCATTATAAACTTAAAATCCTTAGCAAACTGTTTTACGTTACCCATTGCTCTAGCAGCTGCAATAGGATTGTTCTCTCTCATATTTAAGAAGTTAACAGTAGATATAGTTTGTAGCGCGGCTGATCTAGTATTAAAATTCATAATAGTACCAATACCTCCATTTAGATAGTTCATCATAGCAGCACTACCTCTATCTAATTTTAAAGATCTAGTTCTACCAGTTTCCATACGATCAAACATATCTTCAATATTCTCTCTCCATCGAGTACCTAACTTAGACTCCATCTTGTTTAGGTTCTCTTCGGTAAATATTTCGTTTTTTCTATCTATCCACTCTTGAAGATATTGTTTTCTACTAACACCTCTATTTATATTAGTAACTTCTCCAGCCATTGTTTCTGCCCACCAGTTTTGCCCTGGTTCTTTTAATCCTTTTTCTTGCTTTGTTATTCTAGCAAATTGTTCTGCGTAAGCCTGTAGTTTTGGATTGTTTTGAATATGCTCAACTAATTTAGTCTCTGTTGATTTTGCTAAATCTGGAATTTTATAACCAGCTTTATTCCAAAGATAAACTCGCATTGCCATATCGTTCGTAAATGTAGTTCCTTCAACTTCTTTTGAAATTTCTTTAACTACATCTTTATTCTGCTTACGAAGGTTTAAATAATCGTTTTTAGCAGATTGTCTAGCTGTATTATAGTCTCTTATGCCTCTTTCAAATGGCATTACAAACTCTTCTTTAAACCATTTTTTATTTTCAATACCTTTCTTACCCTTACCGTATAAAGGCTCTATAAGGAGCTCTAAATCAGCAGCGCTATCTCGCATAAATATTCTTCTACGCTTGATATCTTTACCTCTAACTTTAGCCTCTGCTTTTGAGAATACTTTTTCAGAACCTATATCTAAAGAGTGCTCCATTATTTTATTAATATCAACGTCTAGTTTTGTGCTAGCTAAAGCTTGTTGCACTTTAGATTTTATATCTAGTTGACTTAAAACATCTTTAACAGCTTTAACATTGGGCAAAGCATCGTCAACAAAATACATATCATTGTATCCTTCCGAAAACTTCTTTAACATCCACATTGCTTTTGCTTCTCCAGTACTATTACCTAAACCAGTAATATTTTTCAAAGGTATATTTACACCTTGTGTTTTTAACCACTCATGTATTGCTGGGGCGCTTTCTTTAGCTCTAGCTGTTAGTATAAACACGTTATCTGGGCCATACTTCTTGATTTGATTTTTCATCTTCTGCATTAATGGTCCTGGTTTTCCTTTTGTAACCTTATTAAAATCAGAGAAATCCATTTTCCAACCTTCTTTAATCATTTTATCTCCAACAAAAGGCCATTTATCAGATGCTATCTTTTTAGTTTTACCACCTTTAGTAGCGATAACAAAGTTTTCACTAACACCAACCGTTTCATCAAAATCAAATACGCTTGCGCCTCTTGCTTTTTTATTTCTTTTTCTACCTAGTTCTACAGCCTTATCACCTATTCTCATACTAGCTAAAACTTCAGATGGTTTAGCGTTTTTAACTATAGGTAAACCCCCTTGTTTTGCTATTTTTAAGTTTTGTTTTTCAACTAACTTTTGTTGTTTAAGTATTTTTTGAAGATTTTTAGGACCAAATATTTCTTTACCAGCTCTCTCCATTATAACTTCATATAGATTCTTCTTAATATTAGGATCTGTAGATTTAAAATCCATTAAAACCTCTGGGTGTAATAAAGCCATTCTATATAAACCAGCACTATTAAGTTTTCCACCAGAAAAATCAATAACATCTAGCATTGTTTTTGGAGCAGTTAACCCAATGAAATCAGAAGCTATATCTTTATTTACGCCTTTAAACTTTCCACTAGCAACTAAATTAGCTGTCTCAATTGCTTGAGCGGCCATAGCTTTAACATGTTCTAGTTTTATTCTGTCTCCAACTGGTAATTCTCCCTTGTATAACCATTTTACAGGAACTGTTTGCCTAACACCTTGTACTAAATTACTATTAGCTTTTGCTATAGAATACATCCAATCCATTCTTGATAAAAACTCCTTCTTGGTTTTGGCATCATATATATAATCTTGCTTTGCGGATTCTAAAGCGTGATACATATCAACTCTAGATTTATTATGAATTTGAGAAAATACTTCATCTCGTAAAACGTCTCTTTCAACACCTTCTTTCATTTTAGAAAGTTTAGCATTACCATCTCTCATTTGCTTTTCGCTCTTAAACGCTAGTTTTAAACCTTTAAAAGCTTGGTTTGGATTTATACCTATTCTCTTTAATACTCTATCATAAGTAGTTGTAAATGGTTGTTCACCAATATAGTTGCCATCTGTATCTTTAATTAAGCGCTTTACTTCTCCACCGCTCTCTTTAACCCAACCTTCATTTAAAAGTTTTTCACTAGTTTCAACCCACTTGTCGTAAGACATTTTTTGTGTTTCTTTCCCTCTTTTTACAATAACATTTTCAAAAACAGCTTCTCTAAATTCACCTAAAAAACTAGTTCTTTGGTGAAGACCTAGAACGTGTTGTAGAAACCCTTTTGCCTGGCCAGGTGTCATTACTGTTTCCAATTGTTTTAATAAATCTTTAGGCAAATACTCTGCAAATTTTTCCGAGTGAGCAGATCTTCTATTTGCTTTACCTACATCAACGTAGGTATTACCATCTTTTACGTAAGAATTTGCTGATAAATCAACCCCTTTTTTAATATCTTTAAGTGTTACAACTTCTCCATTTGGAAGAGTATAGCTTTTGAATTCTAACGCATCAAAACCTCTTTTAACTATATTGGCCTTAAGTCTACCTTCTTTACCCACTGTTTCTATAGCTGCCCATTTTGAAGCGTGGTCTTTATTTGCAAAATCTCCAACTTCAAAGCTTTCAATCCAATCATGATATTTTTTATCAATTTTTGCTCTATCACCTAAAGCATGGTCTATAAATATATTTCTAGCTCCCTCCCAATCTTTTTTAAACTTAGGGAACTTTTGAATAAAGCCATCTAATAATTCACTTGCTAAACCTTCACTAACACCAGCTTTTAATTGCCTTTCGTGTTGTTGAGCTAGTTTATCAAATTTAAAATCAGGATGTGCTCTCATTGCAGATCTTACAGATTGATTCCAAATAGAATAACCAACTTGTGACATTAATGCTTTATACATTTGAGAAGCGTTAGGATTATCTAGTGAAAATAAATCTAAAAAGTTTTGTTCAAACTCTGCCTTGTAAGTGGCATCACCTGTTCTCTTATATCTTAACAAAGCTTCAGCTTGCATATATGGAGCTAAACCAGCTGAGGTTCTTGCTCTCTCTGGTATCTTATCATATAAAGGTGTTTTTGTTTGCAGAACAGTTTGAACACCTGCAGCCTTACCTCTTACTACATCTGGAGCAACATCTATCATCTGTGTTTTATCAACAACAGTTTGAGCTCCTTTAGAAAACGCTTTAATTATAGTAGGTAAATACTTATAACTACCGTCTTTATTTTTAGTTTCTAAAACTTTTCTTATAGCCTCTAAATCAGGCTTGTTTAACTGTTGGGCCATAGCCGTTTTTAAAGGTTGCCCCTCTTTGCCAACTAAAGACATTTTATTATACATAGCCTCACTAACATTAAAAAACTTAGTTACAATGTGTTTTTCAATACTTTTTCTATATTGATCTATGGTGTTTTTATGGCTAACAACCCTCTTATTAAATTCTTTTTTACTTTCTCCTGGTTGTTTTGGAGAAAAATCTAAATCTTTAAGGGTTGATTTCGCTATATCAATAACATTGTCACCGGCTATCGTCATTCTATCAATACCGAGCTCTTTAGCAACTTCAAGCAATTCTCTTACTTCTACATATGACTCAGCTGTTTCTTCTGTTAAACCTCTATCTTCTAACCACTTTTTTCTTTTCATTTGGGCCGCTGGAGATATATCTTCGGTTTCAAATTTCTCCATCCAAGTATCTTCATACTTAATTTCTTTTGCCCCTTCTATATCAGTGCTTTTTTCAAATTCTTTTTTAGTAAATTTATCTACAGACTCCAAAAATCTAACGTCAAATTTTCCCCCAATAAACTTACCCAACGGAAATGTTTTTGGGTTTATTTCCCCACTTTGCACTCGTCTATTATATTCAGCCGTTAAACCCTTGATACCACGTTTCCCGGTTAAAAAATCTCTTACAACATCGTCTTTTATAACTTCCCACCCAGGTATTCTACTACGCTTAGATACAGCATTATAAACCCGCGCCGCGCCAGCATTACTACTTATAGCCGGATCATAAGAATTTATTATATCATAAATATTGCTACCAACTTCCAAATCTAAAATATCTTTTTCAAGTTTTTCTTTCATTTCTGGAGAAACTTTAGAAGAATCAATCTTTTTTAGACTTTCTAATTTTTTAACATCTTTTGGATCTCTAGGTTTACTATATATTTCTTGGAGTTTATCATTAAAAGTATTATCTTCTTCTTCTTTTATTTTTGTTAATATAGGATTTCCCTTTCCATCAACTAATACTTGTGAAGACAAACCTTTTTCTTTACCTTTAGTTAAACTAGAGAACAAAGCGTCCATAGTAATAAAATCTCCTTTTGTAGAACCAATAAGTTTCGTTCCTATTTCACCCGGTTTAGTTGTTTCCATTTCCTTGCCATATGGCGTCCATTTATCAACTAATTCTGTTAACTTTTTAAAGTGTGCTAAACTAGGACCTCCTTCTCCAATGTTCTTATGATATTCTCCAAACCAATTTATAATGTCATTCTTAGTTCTTGTTTGAAGTTCTAGACGGGCTTCTTTTTTAGAAACCTCTCTACCTATACTTGAGTCTATCCATTTCTTTAGTCTATTCCAACCGTTACTTTTGTCTACTCCTTTAAGGCTTGCACCATCTCTTATAGATTGGGATATATAAGCAAACAATTCAGCCTCTTGTACTTTGGCTAAATCCATATCTTCTAAAGAAGCTATACCTTTATCTTTTATAGCATCATATAAAGAAAGATTTTCTCTTAATTTAATACCCTTAGTTAATTCTAAAAGCTTTTTAATCGAAGCGGCTTTGACATTTTTGTTTTTCATCGCTATTTTATATAGCGGATGATGAATCTCGTGAGAAACTAAACCAGGTGTTAAGTGATTAGGGTCTAATTCTATTTCAATTTTACCCGTTTTTTTGTTTATAACAAAACCACCACGTCTACCAGTTTCTCCTTCTGTTTTCCAAACAACATCAATACCTTTAAGACCTTCTTCTTTTAAAATATCTTTATTTGCTTTTTCAACACCTTTAACTTCTTTTTTAGCTAAAGATGGTGCTAATAAAGGATTGTTATAATCAGCAAGACCATCTAATTCCCATATTCTTCTTTGTGCTTCTGTATGTAAGTCGTTCCATTTATCAAACTCTGCTTTTTTACCTTTTTTTATACTTGCGTTGCCATCAATATCGTACTCTACATATTCGTTTAGTTTTTCTGCAAACTTTCCCTTGGCATCAATTATTCCCTCGTAAGTCATTCTGTCAAAACCACCAGGGCCTCTAAGTTTTGCGTGAGGCACTGCTAACGCGGCCCCTAAAACATAATCAGTTATAAGACTGCTCATTATCATATCTGGATCGTCGTATTTTTCTTTTAAAAATGTTTGCCATTCTTGATGACCAGAGACATCTTTTATTAAAGCATTAAACGCTTCCCCAGCTTGATTACCAACTACCATACGCATACCCATCGCGTTGCCATCATATATAAATTTCAACGCACTAAGCCTTTTTTGTATCGACGGTGCAAGCTTGTTAAAACCAGGTATGACTCCACCAGCTAAATTAAAAGCCATACCTTTTGGCATACCTTCTATATCTTTTTCAACCATAGAAAAAACCGTACCCTCAGTTAGCATTGCGACAGCTTTTATTTTTGCTTTGTTAATAGTACTTGGGCCTACTATATCAATAACTTGTTTTCCTTTCTTTATATTCGCTGGAGACGCAATAAAAGCGCCTATAGTACTTAATTCAGTTGTAGAAAGATTTAAACCTTTACCTTCTATAGCGTCCATATTCTTTTTCTTAGCCCACTTATTTACTTTCTTTACAACTTTCGATTCATCTACAAGTTTTTTGCCTTGTTTATATCTAGACACGCCAAGGCCTTGTACCCACCTATTAAGACCAGTTAAATATTTAACTCCATTAACGAGTTTTCCATAACCCCCAAACTCTATCACAACTTTTGGTAAACCACCTAATCCTTCAGCCACCATATCAGCCGTGTTTGTTTTAGAGTGTTCTCTAGCTGCTCTATTCAAAGGAATGTTCATCTCTGAATATATATCTTTTATCGCGGCTACAGTTTGAGCCTCTGTAACACCATTATTAATTATAGCTGTATTTGGGTTGTCACCAAAAGAAGTTACAAAAGATCTACCAGCTTGCTGGACAAGTCCTCCTAAATTTGATTTATCTACAGTTTCTAATCTTTCATTTAAAAGATACATTCTTTTTAAACCCTCCATTTTAGAAAGTAATTCTGCTTTTTGAGCTAATAAAACATCATAATCATCTCTTTGATATTGACCAAATAAACCTTTATTGTATTTAGCGAATGGAGCGGCATATCTACCAGTTCCAGTTCCTTTTATCTCTTTTGTTTTGTCTTCAAATTCTGATAAAGCAGCGGCTGTTCTAAGAAACTCAAACTTTAGTTCTTCTCTTGTTAAACCCTCATAATTAGCCATTTGATCTTGAACTAAATCCTTAAGATTTATTATATTCTCGTTTTTAGCGTCGGAAACGCTAGGAGCTAATTTACCAGTTTCCATATCAAATAATATATCGTAATTAGCACCACCTTCTTCTACGTACTTTTTTACAAGTCCATCTAATTCTAATTGTAAACCTTCTTTTTCACTTTCTTCAGCTCTATCAATTTCAATTAATTTATTTTTGATGTCTTTCTCCTGAACAGAAAAACTAGCCGAGTGCTGTTTGTGATATATGTCTTCTACTTGTACCGGCGTATAACCTTGATCTTTTAATTGTTGAAGCTCTGTGTTAGCATCTTTTTTTGCAATAGCATCCCACTCAACACCCACATGTGAATCAACGACACTAGTAACTATTTCGTCAATATCTATATTAGTTAGATTATCGAAATTAGTTCTAGCTGTACTAAGAATTCCGCCTAAAGCGTTTTGATCAGATAATATATGTTGTACTAAAGCTTCTTTATTGTCTGGTGTAGCTATATTACTAAAGTTTGTTATGTTATTTTTTTCAAATATTTCGTTTAATTTAACTGGATTGTTTAAGTAGTTTTTATTAACTATTTCAGTTATTTCTTTTTTATCTTTGTAATACTCTGGTGTATCCTCAAAACTTTTTTGTCCTTGAGTTAAAAATCTTTTTAAAGTATCGCTATAATCCCATCCTTTAGCTACATTTCTACCAACTCTTATGTTTATAGAAGCTCCTTTTCCTTTATCCTTAGTAACAGTAAATTCATTTCCTAAAGTTCCAGATGTTTCTACAACATAATCTGAACCGAGTAATTTACCTAATTCTTCGGACATTAATTCTTCAGAATTCCATTTCGTAGAGTGCTCATCCCATATCCTATCAATTTCGCTTCCAACATTGCTATCTGGCGCGAAAAAAGTTTCTTGTTTGCTTTCTATATAATCAGCTATTTCAAATTTTAATTTAGCTAAACCCTCATCATCACTAGGAACCTTGAACGGTCGAGGTGATTTTTGTCCTGGTAGTTTAACCATTATAGTGCCACTACCAAGTCTAACTTTATTAAATTTAACCCCAGGATATTGTTTGTGAAGATCTTCAAAGCTTTCGTCACTCATGAAGTTATCTACAGTCTCTCTCCCGACGTCAAGTTTACTAGTATCAACAATTCTTGTTGACGCATTATCTACAGCCGTTGGATTTATTTCTGTAAAGAAATTATCAAACTTAGATTCCACGCCTTTAGGTGGAGTAGTTTCTTTTTCCTCTTTTTCCACGGTTGCCTCACCAATTTCATAATCATAATCCCCAGCTTCAATTCTGTCTAGTAATACCGACGAACCATCGTCCGACCCTGAAACCATAGCGTTTGACTCCGTCGTCTGGGTCTCTGTCGAGGAGTCGTCTGTCTTTTCCACCATCCCGGCTTTTTTCATGTTAGCCATGTAAGTATCAAAATCTAGATTGTTGTCTTGCGCATAACCTTGTAGATCTCCAAGAGTTAAGGGTTGACCATTTAATTCAAACATATTATATTTTTTTATTATTGATTTCCAAGCGCTAAGGTCATCGCTTTTGCGTTATATTTTCCGCTACTACCACTTACGTGATTAACTATTAACTGGTTCGTATACTCATCTTTTTTAAATGGGATACGCTTCAAAACTTCACCCCCATTCATTAAAACCCACGACTCAGGCACTTCAATTGGTTCTTTTAGTTTTTTACCATCTTCATCCTCTGTAATTGTCATTGCTGGTTTATACTCAACGTGTTTCCCAGTAGTATTTCCAATAATTTTAACCCCTGGAGTATTTAACAGTACAATAGCGTCTTTAGCCGCGTTGTCTTGATCTTGATTTTGCTGTATTGCAAATTGGGATAGTGCTGCTGATTTAGGAACTTGAGCCGCAGCATCTGCATCTGTTTTTATTTTTAACAATCTTTTATTTTCAACAAAATCTGTTCCAGCTAATTTTGTTGCGTAAAATTTTGATACTATTTTTTTAACTTTTTGAAAATCGTATCCAGGTTTGCCTAAATTAAATGAATCTGCTAACGCTATTGCATTATCACCAGTTATAAAATCATGTTTATCAACTTTTCCATCAGCAGATCCACCTTTCCCACTAACATCAAACCCACCCATTTCTTCTAGTGTTTTATAAAGCTCTTCTGCTCCTATTCCTTTTGTTAAATACTCGTGAAAAGTATATGGTAAGCTACCTTGCTTTGTATGAATACTATCAGCCAAAGCCTCTTTTGTTGTAAAGCTAGTTTCATAAGAGTTTGCGGCACCATCAAAATCAAAATTTTGATCCACGCTGGTTGGTGTACCAAAGGTTTTTGTAGTTTCAAGAACACCTTTTTTTACTTCTGGATCGATTGGAACCAATGCTTTTTTTAATTGATGGCGGTCCATTTTAAATTCACCCTCAGCGCCAGTTGCAGACCAAAACACTTCCCCATTGTCTATACCCATTACAGCAGTGCCCTCTGCTATACCTTTTAATAATTGAACTTTGTTTTGATCAGAGGCATTGGGATTCCAAGAATCACTATTAACAAGCTCCTCTACATCATACAAAGTTTGCACCATACCATCTGTTGATTCTTTTAATTTTTTAAGTTCTCCTCTTAATTTGGCTCTTTCGAAATCTCCTTTTTTATCTTTAGGAAAACTTTTGCTAATAGCTTTTATTTTTTCAAGTTCATTGTTAAACAACTCCATAGCTTTAGTGTCATTACCTAAGTTGGCCATAGCGTAAGTTGTTGCTTCTTTTAGTTCGTCTTTTAACTTATTCGCATCAGCATGCGCGATATCAAAATGATCTTTAACAGCTGTTTGGATTTCTTTTTGAAAATCTGCTTCTTCTTTATATACATCTTTAAGGTCAGGTGTAACATCAGCCATTGCCTCTTTATAAGACATTGCTGCTAACGTTGAATCTGCTTTTCCTAGTAAACTTGCCATATTTTATATTTGTTTATTTTATTCGTAGATAGGTCCCCAATCTGAGGGCGGTGCATGATATTGTCCTCCTGAGGCGGTTGTTCCTGGTGGGGCATTTGGATCTACATAACCACCACCACCACCACCACCAATACTAGCTAGAGATTTCATGCTATTCATCATCATTTGGTTTGCTTGTATATTAGCGTTTCTCTGGTTTAGAAGTGCTTGTTGGTAGTTTTTATTAGCACCAGCCGCTTGACCAAGTTGAATGCCAAGTATAGTGGCTTGTCTTCCAGACTCAGCTTCTTGAACCATTACATCACCACCTGCCTGTGCCATGTCTATAGCACTAGCACCTTTGGCCATTGCTAAAGCATTAGCCGCCTCTTGTCGTTGTAAATCCGCTGAAATTTGTCTTGCTTGTAACTGTCCTTGGTTAGCCATTGCCTGTGCTAAACCAGCTATACCACTACCACCAGCGGTGCCACGTAATTGGCTTAATATATTTGCTCTTTGCTGAGCGCCTTGTTCTGCTTGAAATTCAGCGGCACCAGTAGCTACGGTTAAATCTTCGAAAGGATTAGTAAATTTCATAGCTTTATAATTAGCCGTTTCCTCGTCTACTCTTGCTTGCTGCTCTTTTCTTTCTTTTGCGGCTAAAGCGGCTTTTCGCCTAGCATCTCCACGCATTTTACTAGCGTTATTCATACTCATTAAAGCTGAACCTACCATTACTGCTGTTGTAATTGTTCCCATGTTATTTTAGTTTTTTCATTATTTCATAAGATGGGTTTTTATCTACGTTCCACCCTAGTTTACCGTGTGTTTCTATTAAATGTTTATTTCTACCTATACTAAACATATAATCACACCCTAATTCTTTACAAAATTCTTCCGCTGTACATATAAGAAGTTCTATTGCATATTTCCTATCTTTTTCTCTATAATCTGGATTAGATACTATAAACTCTAACATTGCACCAGTAGAATTTGTCATGTAAATAAATCCAGATACTATTCTAACTCCATCTTTCTCTACCATCAAACCACTTAATCCATTTTCTGGTAGCATTTCTTTTGGTATAACTTTCCATCTCCACCACCTCCACCACTTTGCTATAAAATTGTAATCATCTTTTTTTAGATTACGAACTACTAAATCTTTACTCATAATATTTTATTTAATTATAAGTATTATAGTCACAGTTTTCACCGTTTTTTTACTTTATGCTGATGATAGGAGTCTTTCTACATCAAAGTATATTGTCGCGTCCGCGGTACCCGCTTTTAAAACTTTCATGTTTCCAGTTATAGTAGCAACTTTACCAGCACCAGGAAAAGTTAATGTTATACCACTTTCTAAAGTTTGTGCGGCACTTAATACTACTGTTCCAGCCCCTGTTGCGCTAGCGCCACTATTTACAGTAGGTGCTGCAACAGATGGATCTATACCTATACCACTAACAGTACTAACTCCATTTAATATTCCATCTCTAGCTGCTAATACTACACTAGTACTATTTTGAGACGCTGCTGTTGTTGTTGTTGTTATTGATGTTAATGCCACCGCTAAATCACTAAACTCTATTTCATATCCAAAAACATTTAGCATGTGCTTAGTTCCATACCCACCAACCTTAATACTATCCCCGGCTAAAGGTAAAACCTGTTGCTTATTAAAAATGATATTACCAGGTTGTACCGTAACCAATCCTTTTACTACAGTTGGTTTTTGGGCTTTTGTATTTTTAATAGCTGCCTTATTTTTTACTATTATTTTTTCATCTTCAGTGTCAGCAAACGTTGTTACTGTATCTTCGTATTTAGCGGTACGTGTATCTGTTGTAACATTTGTACTAGGTACTACTATCATACCAGATGTAATTTGATCAATATTATCTACAGGCCATTGGTAATTTTTTTGATTATAAAACGTTAGTGGTGCATTATCTCTAAATTGAATAGCTTGTGACATTGTAAAATCAGTGGCAACACCACTAGTTTCGACAACTGTAACTGTTGTTAAACTTCTATTTATTTTAGAACTAAAAGATAGCGTTACACCATCAGAAATAGCAACGGCCTCTGATAAAGCAAAAGTTTTAACGTTACCCCCAACATTTATAGTTGCTACGGTATAAATACCGGAATCAAGTCTCGCGTTACCTGTCACTTGATCTCCAACAGCCATTTTAGTTGCTACAGTGGAATCCATAACTACGTTTACACCACTGGAAACGGCTCCATCAACAGTATCAGTCATTACTGTTGTAGTTATCTTATCTCCAACTTTAATCACCGCTGATAGATCCGTGTTATCCATTCTAACTACACTACCACTAGTGATAGCGCCATTAATATCATCTCCAGTAAAATCAGCCGTAGCCGTCGGATACGTGTTTTCTCCTGGTAAGGCTTCTGGAGCACTACCAACTGTTAAAATTGCAAATGATAATATATCATCTATCGTTGGTTGTTTTATAATCTTAAAAGATGCTCCAGATGCACTAGTACAAGATATAGTAAATGGAACTTTACCACTACTTCTACCTCTAGATATATCTAAAGTGTCAGTAACTGATGATGCAATAGTAAAAGCACCTGTTGGATTATATGTGCCTAATATTAAAGTTAAATCTGTATACTGATATATAACTTTTTGTAACAACAAAGAATTGGATCCAGTAGAGGAGTTTATATCAATAGTTCCGTCTCCAAATCTTACTTCAGAGTATTGCGCATGTTGGGTATCATTGTCAGCAAATAAGTAGATATCATATTGGTCGTCATCTGTAACTGTTGGAAAAGTAATTGAGCCTTTGTAAACTCCGTTGTCGATAACTTTATTATCTAACCTGGCCTTAGCCGCTTGAAATAAATTTGTAGTAAAATTATAGTAATAACTATCTTCATTTTTTATTTCTAAACTAAAAGTAGCCCCTTTAGTTCCTCGTATTAAAAAGTCCCTACTTCCGCTAGACGCTGGTAAATCTGATAAATCTAATTTAAACTCGTCTATTATTTTAGGGCCATATAGTCTAGCATGCTCTGCGTCTGACATTAAAGTTCCATCTGGCATATAATGAAATCCAACAGGCGCTACTTGACCTTGAGCATTCGTTCTGCTTTGTACTGCGCTACTAGGTGTATCGTGATATGACATTTATTATTATTTTTATTTATTTACTACTTTCTGAAACTTCCGAACTAATTGAAAACAATTCTACTGGGCTTGTAGAGTAATTTTTAAACTCTACTTCAGCATAATAACCTATTAAACTTGAAGAATTAACTTCTTTATTTTTAGCAAACATAATATAATCATTAAGAGCAGGTGGAGAAACTTGAGTCTCATCATAAGCAACAACAATAGTATTAACCGGTATATTTGGTATACCATATTGTTGCTGCAATGTAAAATTCCCATTTAAAAATAAATCTGTAACAACACCAAATTTTACTATAGTCCCGTAATTGCTTACAGTTTTAAAATCACTATTAGTACCAGCAGACTGAGTTGGTGAATAATATACCATATCACCTACTTGCAAACTAACATTAATTTTATCACTGAGTGTTAAATTTTCTAATATCATATTTTATTTATTTATCAACTATAACTCATAAGTTGCACAACCACCATTCAAGCAAGATGCTGCGTCAAATCCAGTTTTTAATAGCCCTATTACTTCTATTGTGTGACCTGCATCAAACGCAACATCCGATTCGCTACTACCACTACCTATATACTGTTGAATATATCCAGTTCCATCACCAGAGGCTGTAGGATGATTAGGGAAATAAATTGCAAATGCTGGAGAATCAGTAGTACCCGTAAGATGATTTGTAAGCACAGGATTGCCATTAGCATCAAGATGTCGCAAAACGCCCGGTGGTATTATCATCTTGCTAGTGCTAGCCCATTCTGGAGAACCTGGCCCTTTATTAGCATCTGTACTATTAAAAGCCATCCATCTAAAGAAGTTAATTGGACCACCAGTAGCAAAAGTAAGGCCAAAAGTAACGATTCCATAACCAGTTGTCGGGGATGTTAGCACGCTAGTATTGGCAACCGGGTAATTATATTGGTGATTACCGCCATAATTACATCCAAAAAAGCCAGTACCAGCAACAACAGTATTGTTATTTGCAGTGGCATCATAGTTACTTGCAGCAGGTACCATACAACCGTAAACACTAACTATACAAGAACCATCATCTGCGGTTGCTAATGGATCATAGTTAGTGGCCGTTGAATCCGTACATCCTAAAACATCATATGTACATGAACCATCATCTACAACCGCGGATATATCGTAGTTATTTGCAGTAATGTCAGTACAACCTGCGGTTTGATTACCGTATGTATACAAACAACTTCCATCATAAATAGTAGCTGCTGAATCGTAGTTATACGCATTAGAATCTGTACAACCAGGTATACTACCTGAGACATTACCAGATAGCAGTGTAACAGTTTGAACTGGTCCAAAACCACCTACCGCTGGACATTTTACTCTCCAATCTACATTTATAGATGGTGATTGTGGTGGTAGACTAACGCCAGAAGATACCGCTTGACACGGTGAAATACAAGAAAATCCGGGACCAACACCACTATAGTGCACTGCATAACCATTAGTGGCACAACCTGGTACTTCATCCCAATATAATTCTGCTGAAAAATCCATGCCATTTGTAGCAGTATTTGAGGGATTAATTGTAGCCGTAGGAATTGCATAATACCCTGTATACGCACATGTGCTATCATCAACATTAGCATTAGGATCGTAGTTAGTAGCTGTTGGATCTGTACAACCAATGTATGAACACTGAGTAGCATCGTGACAAATATCCGCACTGGAATCATAATTAGCCGCTAAAGGATCAGCACACCCAAAGAATGATCCACATGAATTATTATCATTTGTTGCAGTTGGATCATAGTTACAAAGAGATGCAGGGTCTGTACAACCATAAACTGGATACGTACAACTACCATCATCAACATTAGCATTAGGATCATAGTTTAATGCTACTCCTCCATTTGTATTTGGATTATTATCCGTACATCCAGAATACAAACAAGTAGCATTATCAATGTTAGCAGTAGCATCATAATTGTCCGCAGCTGGATCTATACAACCTAAAACAATAGGGATACAAATACCTATGCCTGGATTTTCAGTTGTTGCTTCACAAGTAGCATTGGGGGCATAGTTAACCACTCCAACTCCTGCCTCATCCATACAACCATATATGCAAGCTTCACAATTACCATCATCTATAGTAGCCGCTGCATCGTAATTAACAGCCGTTGGATCTGTACAACCCGCACATGACGTATATTCACAACCAATATTTACATTTGCGCTAGCACTATAATTACATGCTAAAGATTCCATACAACCTTGTTGAAACGCCGCACAACTTCCATCATCCATATTAGCGGTAGGATCATACCCAAACATTGTGTTATCTGTACATCCCCAAATTAACTCATCACAGCAATCATTGTCACTAGCAGGATCGTAACCAGGATCACCTGGCATTCCAGTACTGTTACAAGGCACGTTATAAGTAGAACTATAGCTAGGACCATAATTATTATTACCATCTGTTGTTGTATCCATACAACCTTGCCAAACGCATTGGTTACCATCATCGTAACAAGCTGTGCCATCGAAGTTATCAGCAGATGAATCCATACATCCAGCATTATAACAGCAAGAACCATCATCATCATTTGCAGTAGGATCATAGGTACCACCTATAGCAGTAGAATCTGTACAACCAGACACAAACGGCACGCAACAACTAGCACACTGTGTGTTTGCATTTGAATTATAATTAAACATATTAGAATTCATACAACCATCTATAAATGGAACACATGAACCATCATCATAATAAGCACTAGCGTCATAGTTAGAAGCAGTGGCATCTGTACAGCCATAATTAAATGTACAATTACCATCAGACGCGGTTGCTGTAGAATCATAGTTATTTGCATTTGAATTCATACATCCATAAATGTATGGAACACATGCTAAAGGACCTACTGTTGGACTTGTGTTTGCAGTAGGATCATAGTTAGAAGCAGTGGCATCTGTACAACCTAGAGCAAGAGGTATACAACAGCAATTAAGCCCAACTTGCATAACCCCAAGCTCATCAGTAACACAAGCGGGACCATTACCTTCGTAACAAGGAGCAGTATATATAACGGTATTGCCACTACTATCGGTATTATAGTTAGTAGAGTTAGCGTATTGTATTCCATAATAACTTGTAAAAGTATTGTCTGTACATCCATATTTAATTTCAGTTACACAACTCCCATCATCTAATGTTGCGTTTGAATCATATTCTGTATAACTGTCATTTGTACAACCAGGAACGTGAAAAATACATGATCCGTTGTCAAAACATACTGTTGCGTCGTAATTAGAAGCTATAGGATTTGTGCAGCCAGCAGTATGGCAACATGAACCATCATCAATAATAGCGAGTGGATTGTAATTTATAGCACTAATATCCGTGCATCCTAAATTTTGGTAAGGTGTTGAGCCTGCTAGCATACCTAGCCCTTGAAAAGAACTGTCGGCACTATCAAAGCCATTTTGACCAAACTCGCTCATAGTAGAAGGTGTTATACCTTTTATGTAGTTAAACCATTTTCCTTCTTTTTCTATAAACTCTTTTACCTCCCCCGTTTCTTTATTTGTTTGTATTCTTTCCGCATACCAACCTAATTTAGCTTGTAAATTATAATGTTCATTATTACTATAAGTATCTTGCACAACAGTATATTCAGTTCCGTCCCACGAACCTGGCTCATAAGTATTATATGCTAGTGATTGAAGAATATTAGATTGTGATCCTTCATAATTTAAAGTATGGAAAGTTTTAACAACACTAGGAGCATCATTTAAAATTACTTTTAAACTTGTTGGAGTAAACGCACCGTAAAATGTATTGTTATCACTAGTGATATAACCACTGTTTATATAAAGACTTTGGTTGCTATGGTGAACCCATAAATTACCATCTTTAAAAGTATAATATTCATTAGCACAGCTAATAGCGTTTTCAGGTACAAAAGATTTAAAGCTAACCCATCCTTTTACATCTTCTTTAAACGAAACGGTCGTGGCAACATCAATTCCTTTTAAAGTTATATTATATTCACTCTTTTTATCGTCGTGACTACCAATTAATCTGTGGCTTAATTTTAAGTTGGTTTTAAACCAATTTTTCATACCATGATCAGATATTGGAGTTAATCCATCTTTAGACAATCTCATGACCGCACCCCTAACTTTATCTGTAAAATAAACTCTATAAGCTTCCGATGCAAATGATTCAGGATTATTAGAAATACCATACTCACCGCTAAAAGGAACCGCTTGGCCTAGCACATTATCCGTTGCAGTTAACTGCGATTTACCATCAGCATTATACAAAGCGTCTTTATTTGCTAATATTTTTAAAACCCTATCTTCGCATAAAGCAATAAGATCTCCATCTGCTGTAGATCTTGAATGCAATTTCTGAATACTACCATAAGTAGAATTTATTTCTTTAGTTATTTTTTCAGCCGCTATAAATTGATTTAAATTATTTATACCAGAAGTTGAATTATATATTCCGGAATATATTAAACCATATTTTCTTTCTTCTTCTTTATATAACTCAGGAAGAGTAGTGGAAGCTTTAACACCATTAGATATATATGTTTGGTTAAAACCATCTCTAACTCTATTTGATTCAACACCATTTCCAAAAGAATAACAATTAGACCATGATGAGATTATTTCTTGGTTTACTAAATTTGGTCTTAAAAATAAAACTGAACGCAAAGTACCATCATTAGCTGGACCTATAGCTTGAATTTCAACAGACACCGTGTCTCCATTTGCTTTTTTTACAATTAATTTATCTCCTGAATTAAGATTAAAATTAGCTAAATCTTCGCTTGCTATTATTCCTTGTGCAGTTGGTAAATGAGAAGATATATAAGCAGGCTGTCTAATAAAACTTGCGCCACCAGAAATTAGATCGTCTTCAATATCAACTTTTTGTATATCAAAAAAAGAACCAATAGGTAGTATTGATTTTATTGTATCAATATTTAAACTTGTTGGATTGTTATCGGTTATCTCATAATAAACATCCAGCTCTACAGCTTCTTTAGGTTCAGTTTCAAAAACAGCTGGAAAACGCGGGAATAATGCTTCAGTAACAACAGGTTCTAATATTTCAATATCATAACCAACAGCACCTACTCCTGGATTCGTATTTTCAAAACCACTAGCCTCATTCCAATAGTTAATATTTTTAACAGAATTACGACTCAAACCATTCATCGCCTGCTGACGGATGTGAATAACATCATCATCAGCCGCAGCTGGAAACGCTGTGTCATAGTTGGCTGGGTGGTAATGTTTTAAATATAATTTATTGCCATCAATTTTTGATATTATCGCTGTATTAGGGATAGTAGTACTGCCCCCAGCATCTGTATGTGTAATTTTCCATACACACATCCCAACTTCTACGCGTTTATTTCCATAAGTAGTCTCTGTCCCACCAGTCCCAATTAAACTATCAACTGTTATTATGTTATTATGAGGCCCACTGCTCGCGCCATCTGCTACAAGCGTTGTTCTCACTCCGTTTAATATTTGTCCAATATCATATGGATTCCAATTTATTGCTGCTCCCGGATTTAAAAAATCAGTAAATGTTAACTTATAATTTTTAGTATAATTATCGGGTCTGTAAAATGTCGATGTTCGATATACTCTTCCCCATGATGATGCTGGAGTAGGATCTGGCGCGGCGTACCCACTCATTTGCAGGCCTGGCGCTCTGTCTCCCGATTCGTGGCGCAAAAGATTAAAATCTCTAATATCGTTGATTACAAAAACTTGTTGAGTTGGATCTTGTTTCCATCTAAAAACAACTCCTAGTCCCAACTCCTCAGCTAAATTACTAGCAGTTCCATTATAGTGATCATTATTGCTTAAATTATAAAAAGAACCACCAGCATCCTCGCGCCATCCCTCTTCCGACGCACTTACCATCCCATAACCCCAAAACCATGAAAATTCGCTCGCTTGATTGTTTTGCGGTTGTATACCACCAAAACCTAATTCTAAATAACCATTTCCAACATTTAGTCCAGATCCAATGTGATCGTTATCAGTGTAACTCTCACCCCACACTCCACTATGTTCTCCATTACTAATTTCGCCGTCAATAAACCAAACATCTTCAAACTCCCAATCTGCCGTTGTCCACGCGCTGTCTCCATTTGAATCGAGTACAGCTGATTCCGCGTGTAAATCCATAGTTTCAAAATCTTTTCTATGGTTTATTCCATGGGCTCCATGATTAAAATTATCAGAGTTAGAACTCATGGCTTTATGTATATTTATACCTCTAAAAAAAGCAGCATGTTCAATCCAAGAATCACCGGAGTTCCCGCCCAGATCCCAGTCAGTACCCATTTCAGTTGTTTGCGTGAAATAGCCCTCCCAATTAGGAATAGTTGGCCAAGTTGAATCTGCTTCCCAAGGAGTATCAGTATAAGCCTTCTGATCTTCAATTCTAAAATCAACACCAGTCATATTAAGAAAAACTTTACCGTGTTTTGCTTTGTCGAATCTATAAATTTTTTGAGTAACTTTTATTGTAAAATCAGTTACCGCTGCTGTAGAGTTATTTACAATATTTTCATCAAAAGTTTCGTCACGATAAATTTTGACAAAAAACCTTCCATCAAATTCTGGTGAATTTTCTTTTTTATAACTCCAAAATACAGCTCTATTCCCATTTTCAATTATAGTTCCATTACCTCCATCACTATTTGTAAATTGATCTATATCATTGCCAAAAGGTTCTTCTAAACGAATTTTCCAATTTACAAGATCACTAGTAAAAGATCCCTCCCCATCCTCATTGTTCCAATTATCATCTTCAATATCAATTTCAGCTATTTTAATAGGAGTAGATTGAGAAGTTTTAAGATTATTTTGCATTTGAAAATAAATATCTCCATCTTGAGAAGCTTTATTGTGTAAATTTTTTATAACAGAATTACTATAAACATTCTTGCTCTCACCTCCATCCCAGTAAGCAATTGTAAAATCACTTTCACCAGCTTTTGGAATCTGTGATCCTCTAAAAATATTTGCTTCAGGATCACTATCATAATGAACTATATCAGATATAATAGTTTTTTTAGTCTTAATAAAATCTGGAGCTTCATTTTCTATAGCTACTACTTTAAATTTAGCTTTTTGCGCAACACCTTTATTAGAATCAACTCCTTTTTTTAATATTAAAAATGAATCTATATCTATTTTATTTCTGTCAGTAGAAGCAAAGGATACCCAAACATTACCATCTTCCGCATCCCAATATCTATCCATAGCCATATTGTAATATTCTCCAGAAGTTTCTTTTATATAAAACTTAAAATACTCCATATTTGGAGGAATTACAGCGCTATTAATACTTAATTGTAATTTATTTTTATTAACACTTTGGTCTTTGTCAACTTTAAAAGTTCCTGTGCTATTTGATATTACTGGCGTTTCTCTACCATATTTATCAGTAAAAACAACTCCAAGTTGATAATCTCTTAAAGATTTTATAGAGGTAACACTTGTTGGATGATGCACTAAAGTATGAGAAAAAGTAGGATTGTATTGCGCCGCTCCAATCTCCATATTATAGTTTTGTTTATAATTACCATAAACAATTCTATTTCCAGTAACCTCTTGCGCTAATGCTGTTCTCGGAACATTATCCCAAGGTCTAAGCAACTGGTTAGAAGGTAAGACAGATTTAAATAACTCTTTGTCAATTAAAAATTCATTTAATGACCAGTGATTCCATTTAATCCCCGTATCATCAGTTATAGTTGGTTCTGAATTGGATTTAATAGTTTCTATTATATAAATGTTTGGAGATGATTCTTCTTTGTATAATAAATCAATTTCTACTACATCTAATGGAATGTCATCTGTAATAAAATCTTTAAGGTATAATTTACTTATTCTATTGGTCATACCTAAATTATAACCCTTTTTAGGATGATAATCAAAACCACTAGAGAGAAAAGCTACATTACTCCAAGGTGCAAATGTTGAATATTCACCATCTTCGTATTTATATCTATAGGAAAATCTAGGAAATTTAAATTCAAACAATTTGTCTTCTGGATCATCAAACAAGTCAATACCATAATTTAACATTCCTGTTGTCGGATCAGCAGACTGTGGTGTTCTAGAGATACTATTTACTTTAATTGAAACTTTAGCGCCATACACTTGGCCTGTTGAGACAAAGCGATTGACATCGGCAGTGACGCCTTCAGAATTTGTCCACTCCCATTTTATAATTGTTCCTTTTATAGTATAGTCAGTAATAGGTATTGATGGTGGTTCACCATCTTTATCAAATTCTTTTAGAACAACTTTCGAACCTACTTTCCAAGTGTTTAATTCAAAAGGCACATTTCCATAAAGATCACTTTTTATAATTACTTTAAAAGTGTTACCTCCTTCTTCCGTGCTAATTAAAGAAAAATCATATGCCTTGTCCGCAAATCCTAAATTTGTATTACCATTAAGCCACGCTTGTCGTTGCCCCCAAAGAGTGGATTTTTCTAAGTTATCCGCGTCGGAAATAGTTATTATACCAGAATAATTTAAATCAGCGTCTCTTTGAGATATTAAATCCATAGATAAAGCGCTTTTAGGCCCTTTTTTAATAACAGTAACGTGTTCTTTTCTAACAGGATCTGAACTATTGGTAGTGCTGTTTATAAGTTTAGTATGAATATCTCCATTTTGATCAGTACCCTGTATACTACGTGGTATATTTATTTTCTTTGGCTCTGTAAAATTATCAGTCCAAAACAACATATCATCAATAATATTAACACCAGTAATCAAATTATCAGGATCAAACTCTAAAACTCTTTCAGATGTAAAACAAATTGCTCTCGCATCGTTTATATTTATATCGTCATGTAACCACACCGCGTCTATACCTCCACCACCACTTATACCAAAAGTTAGTGGTCTCCAAGAAGGATTGTTATTAAACGGAGTAACGGCTGCGCCAGGATTAGCTCCCGCTAAACACTCAATTATATTAAATTCATTATCATATTGGAATGGCGGATTGAAATTAGCATCATCTATTACGGAGGCAGGATCAATACAAGAAAAATTTGGCCAACTAGATCCAGCACCAACACTATTATCAATTTGTAATTCATTACCTGTCAAGGCCCCGGTGCTATCATAAAGAATATTGTAAACGTCATTTAGCCAATTCTGTGAATTTGGTGATAAATGTATTGTGCTGTTTGGTATGAAACTATTTACACCTGGTGGGGTTATTGTAGCATCAAGACTTACGTAGGAATGAGCTTCCCCCGCAAAATTACCTTGAGATGGATGCACGTCTATAGTAAGATCTAGTGTAGCTAAGCCCCAGTAGTTCCCATTACCGTCAAGTCCTGTGTCAATAGTTAGCACATAAGCTTGAAAACAACCGCTATTACTGCCGTTGTTTGTACATATTGTGTGATATTGAATATCAACAATAGTTGCATCTGGACCGTTTAAAATAGTATTTCCAGTTAAATTATTTGTAATATTTGTTAAAACGCTACCAACCACTATGCTCGCGTCCCAATCAGCATCGCTTATCCAAAACTGATTAAGATTTTCTGCCGGTAAATTTGGAAGATTAAACCAGTTATTACTTAAAAGAGTAGGGGAAGGAGCTATATGTCTGTATGAATGAGTATTATTAGTTTGACTTTTAGTTCCAAGATAAGAATCAAAAGTTCTAATATGAAGACCTCCAACTGCCTGACTAGTACCTCCTCCTGAAAAAATAACATCTGGTTGCGCGGTTAGCACTAAACTACCTCCAGATTGATAATTTATATGAGGAAGACTGCTTAGTTGTCCAACATGAGTTACTAAACCGCTACCAACTGGTCCAATATTATCTCTACCACTAAACCCACCATAACTAGTAACTTGCATGCCAGGGGTAATATTAGAATATAAACTAGAATCGTTAAAAGTTAAAAAACCTACCATAGTATTTCCAGCGACTAGTGGGTCAACACCAATACACCAACCATGTTTATCTACAAAAACGGGTTCACAACCAGTTGGATTTCCCACAGTAGTCCGCATAATCATGTCTTTCACAGTGACAACTTCGTCTATTGGTAATCCAGTTTGAGATCCAAAAAGCGAAAGCACGTCGTTTGCCCCTGTAATAAACCAATATAAAGAATCATTTTTTTCATCAGATACTGATCCCACTACAGTCGATCCAGTTGGTATTGGGTTTATACTACTGTCATAATTACAACCAGGGAAATTACCTAATATATTTTGAACAGTACCAACGTTAGATCCCTCTGAGGTTGATACCTGTATATTCATTGCATCTCTATATTCACCATTTGGAACAAGTCTCTCGTCGAGATCTTTATTCATTTTACCACTGGTGAAAGTGCGCTTCATTTCTGGCATATACTAGTGTTTTATTTGTTTTGATTTGCCTCTTAAAATTTGAGTTAATTCTTCTAGTTTTATATTTGATAATCTTAATTTTGCAGTTCTAATAGCCGCGAATCTTTCTTTTTTAAATCTTCGCACTATATATTCTTGAACGTTAGCTCTTGTAGATAAAATAGCATATATAATAGATTTATACATTGCTTCCTCTGCAAACTTATGAACTTGCATATCTCCCTCTTCACCTAAACTATCACTTATGTAATCTAATATTAAAGTTTTCCCACTTATATTAGAACTAAAATGTATTTTACCAGATGCTTGATCTATATAAAAAGATCCATTTGCTTGAGCGTACTGTGGATCTAATCCATATCTCTCTCCATGAGCTGGCCAATAAGTATCGTCTTGGTAATCGTCTTGATTTTCCGATGGAGTTGTTGATTTATAATTTCCCCATGTTTTATTCGGATTCTCATCACCAACTCTTACGATAGAAATATTGTCTATTACTACGTTACCATTATCATCGCTGTCATTTCTAAAAAACACAACATTCGGTGGATAAGCAGCTGCGGTTGATCCAGCTGTTATTGTTTCAGTATAAGTTCCATTAGCAGTTCTTTCTGTTGTGGTTGTTCTATCTCCATTTTCATCTATTATATAAATCGCCCATGATCCAGAAGTATATCCACTTAAAGTATATGTTATTTTATATTCTTCATTACTTATTATTGGTATACCTTCTTGCCGAATACCCCAACGTTTCGGCACGTCATAAGCTCCAATAGCATTACCATTAAAACCGTAAAAATAACCTTTTAAAGGATCTCCTAGAGTAGCAGTGTCTACTGTTTCTGATTCTTGTACGTTAGGGATTACAACACCATCACCATAATTCGCTTCATTTAAAACCCAACCACCGCTACCTCCGTGAAAATTACCATTTCGAACTAACTCTCCAGAAGATATTAGACGCCCGTTATTGTCGGTAAATAAAAACTCACCATCTGAATCAACTTGATATCTAGAAGGATTTGAAGTTTTACTTGTAGGATATAATAAATGTTTTATTCCGGATGAATCCACCCAACTAATTTTAGTATAATTGACATAATCTTGTGGTAATGTCATTTGCAATGTAGCTGGAACTGTAATTTCTTGAGCTTTAAAAGATTTAAATGTATCAAAAGACAGTTCTTGTATTGCTCTATAAGCGTGGAAGGCTACATCCACTCTTTTGACCTTGGATATAGTTTTACCTTCGCCAACATATGCTACCATAAATTGATTTATTATATCTTTTAAAGATGTAAACTGATAATTACCATGATTTTGGCTTGCGGCATAATAGTTTTTTGGCGGCGTCGTTATATATCCCATTTATTTATTGTTTTTCTTGTTGTACTTGACTTTGTTCTAATGCAGCTCCAACTTGTACCATTTCTTTGTTTTTAAGAGTTATACCAGCATATTTTAATATTTTGTAAATTAATTCAGTTTCTTCTGCTGGGTGTAATTCAAAATCAATCTTGTTCGAAGGATTATACATGGCCTTGCCATTAACAACTACATAACCCCAATTAGGTTTTAAAGGTTTTTTTATGTAAGTGCAAGTGCCCGTGAAACTATACGTTGAGGGATAAAAATCCATAGTATTTAACCCTGTTCTAACATATACCGGGCGAGATGAAGTTGGTTTTGTTAGATATGACATATTCATTTCTAAAATGTCATCTTGCTGAACCTCCTCTACTATTGTGCTGCCATTAGCAATCACAGTTCCTAATCTATATACATCATCAGCAAGTATAGAGCCATAACTAATCGAAGCATTAGTAACTTCAAATATAGCTATTTTTTCATTTATATTATGTACTATATCGCTGTATTCTTCAGAGTTACCAGGAACTCTTAAAAATTGATTTAAATCATAAAAATACTGTTCAAATATTTCTAATTGAGCTTGGTCAGCAAATAGATTAAACTCTTGAGGAGTAATATAACCTCTTTGTTCTTTATTAGCGAACGCTAAAACTTTTTGATATACTGTATCTATACTAACCATAATTTTTTTTTAATTGTTATAAGGAAATAATCTATTTAAAGTGTCTTGTCTTTTATCACAGCCACAATCTTTTTTTACAGTTTTAGCAACTGTATTTACAACGTTTTTTATTCCAGTTGCTTTTGTTATTTTAGCTATAGTATCACCTAAACCTTTAGATTTATTTTTTTCCATATAATTTAATTTTGTAGTTTGCAATCGCCCCGTAGAGCGACTGCATCTACAGTTAGATTAATTTAATCGTTTTTCAATATTGGAGTAAATCTCCATTCCTTCGTCAGTTTTAAACCAAGCGGCTAAAGCTGAATAAGGGTGTTCATCAAAAGGAACATTCATTAGTTTTCTATCATTAGAACCCCATGAAAAAGTTCTTTGGTCTGAAGATAATTTTAATACTCCCATTTCAGTTGCTCTAATACCAAAGTTTCTAAGTTGAACATCATCGTCATTAGCTAATTCTAAAAGCAATTTAGGGTTTTTCTTAGCAAACACTAGTAAATCACGCTTGAGTTCCTTAGAACTCATTCTAGATACTTTAGAACCAATTTCAGCGCGCATAACTGCTTCAGCCATATCAATATCCATGTTTCTAGCCGCGATTAAAGCGTCTACTTCTAAATTCATGTCTTCTAGTTCATCTTGTGCTATAACTTGTGGTTTTAACTCGTAATAAACTTTATCTTTATGGGGATGGTATAGAGAAAGAAATTTCTGTAATGTTTGTTTATTTTTAGGAACAATCAACGCACCGTTTCTAAAAATAACGTGAGACAATCTTTGTTCACCTTTCATTTCATCGACAAAACAAGTTTGTTGATTTTCACAGTATTTTAATTCTCTTTCATATCCTTTTTTTTCATCAAAAAAGTATATACCAGCAGATCTTATCATTTTACTTAAAGGTCTTTTGTTTCCTTTTAGCAAGTATGTTCTTGGTTTTATTGTCCAATCATTTTTTTCTTTTTTTGGTAATATTTTTTCCAAAACCGGTGTTTCAACTTTTGGTTGATCTACAACCGGTGGAGTTTTAACTACCACTTTTTCTACATGCTCATCTCCAGGATTTGCCTGTGGTGAGACTTTTGTTTGTTTTTTTGCCATAATATAATATATAATAAAATTAATAAAAATAAAAGGCCGAGGCCGAAGCCCCGGTCTTTAATATAATAAATGCTTATTTCATTAACATGAAATTGTTAGCACCTTGTGTAACTAAACATCTTTCTGATAACATGTGGATTTGCATCGCGTCAAGTGCAGATGTAGAAGCACCAACCGAACCAGTAATCCAAGTTTTTAACTTTCTATTATCAGTTTGTGAAGCTCTATAACGTACATGTAAGAAAGGACGTTTCATATTCTTTCCTAATGCTTGATCATAAACC
>Ga0208011_1000182_pt1 | contig 27111 bp, 35 predicted proteins | sample 7_EtaG_FD_184080 | JGI IMG/M metagenome (GOLD analysis project Ga0208011, IMG submission 184080) | Marine viral communities from the Subarctic Pacific Ocean - 7_ETSP_OMZ_AT15161 metaG (SPAdes) (version 2) | ecosystem: Environmental > Aquatic > Marine > Oceanic | place: Pacific Ocean | collected...
TGGACCACAGCATATCCAGTAACAAAAGGTATGTCTGACTATTCATTTAATTATGAGGTAGCAGAAAATGGAATGGACTATGACCTAGGATTGGTTTATGGTTGGAAAATAAGTAACAAGTTTGGAATATTTTTAGAAGGTCGTTATTTTAATATGTATGACGTTCAAAGTTATGAGTCCAAAGTTGGATTTAATTGGTTAATATATTAAGGAGATAGTATGAAAATGTTTATGATAGGAATGTTATGTGGATTAGTTCTTCATTGGGCTGTATGTAAATATGGTGGTTGCTTAAATGGATGCGACTGCACTGAATGGAAAGGTTTAAAATAATGCCAAAACTAGATTTAGTAACAAACATAATTGATAAAGTAGCTGGTCACGTAGATAAGTTTACTTTAGACAAACAAGAGAAAGCTGAATTAATTGCAGAAATTAACAAAGCTCAAATGGAAGTAAATAAAGTAGAAGCTGGACATACGTCTATGTTTGTAGCGGGCTGGAGGCCCTTTACTGGCTGGATTTGTGCTTCAGCTATGGCATATCATTATATATTACAACCTTTATTAACATTTGTTTTATATAGTTTTGGTAACGAAATAATATTGCCAACATTTGATATGGGAACTTTAACAACAGTATTACTTGGGATGCTCGGTCTCGGAGGAATGCGTAGCTTTGAAAAGGTGAAAAGAAGTGCCTAAACAGTCATTTCCAATTAATTCTTTTGATAAGGGTTTAAACAATAAAGACTCTGCAAGAGACCTAGAAGAAGGGTTTTTAGCTGAAGCTACCAATGTTGATATTTCAGAAAAAGGAAAAGTTATTTGTTTAGGAACCTTTGGAGCCCTTGGAACAGCGACAGATGTAGCAGACGGTAGTTTATCTGCACACCAATCAGGGTATGGTTTGTTTAAATTTAGAGCTGATATTGTACCTACTGGTGGAGGCACAGGTGGAGAATATCTTGCATATACTGATGGAGCTGGTATTGTTAAAATGAATACAGCAGCTGAAATGGTTCAATTTGATAGTGCGGACTTGGGAAGCGACAGCGATTGTAAACCAGTATATTATTATGCAGATGGAGGTTTACGAATATCAGATTCAGACCACGGAAATACGAATAATAAAACTATAGCAATACAAAGAATTTCTAGAGCTTCGGATATGTATAGTGCTGTTTCTGACCAGATGAAGAAATATACTGGAACATTTGCTGCTCCAGCTGATGGAGAAATTGATGCTTTAAGTTCTCCAACAGACCCAGCAAGTGGAGTAGAAGAAGGAACAGACCCTACCAGTGATATTAAAGTTGAAATCGTTTCAAGTAGCAGTAAAGAAGATGGTTTGTGGGCTGCTGCTGAATATAATATCGGTTTAAGTTATGTATATTACGGAGAACAAGAATCTAAAATATCTGATGTATTAGGAAACATTACTTTAGCTGATGCACAATATCCTATTGTTAGTGTTTCTGTTGGAGATGGAGATATATCAACAACAGCAGGAGGAGCTTTTGTTCAAGGAATGAGAATTTATCTTAAAGACATAAACGATTCTGAAGCAGAACATACTTTATTATTAGATATAGATTTTGAACAGAAGGGTTCTAGAAAATCTTTAGCAGACTCTTTTAATGCTATGAATGATAAATCAGGCGCTGGTTCTAATCATTGGGTTACAAATGATGCTTCTCACGCAAGTGCAACAACGAGTGCTTCATATGCTTATGCAATTAAATCTCCTGGTTTAGATACTTATTCTACTATAAATGGATACAGTCCAGATGAACAAGAAATTTCTTTTAATGGAAATGCATCATATAAATATAAAACAGCAGAGGTTGCGAATCAAAGAGTTTTTGTTGGCAATGTAAGGTATTTAGACAATGATGCAACTCTTAAATCTATGGGAGATAGAATACAATATACTCCTGTTAGAAAATATGACTTATTTCCTCAAAGCTATTATTTAGATTTAGGAACAAACGATGGAGATGAGATTGTTAAGATATTATATTTCAGTCCATATTTATTTGTTTTTAAGAAAAATAAATTAACTGTAATTAATTTAGAATCTGGTTCTGATGCTGGTTGGTATGTAGAAAAAGAATACGAAGGAAGAGGAATTAGTAATCCTGGAGCAGTAACTAAAGCTCCCCAAGGATTAATGTGGGCAAATGAAAATGGATTATTTTCTTGGCAAATGCATAAAGAAGGAACAACTAAAACTGAAACAACTTTTGAAGACGTTGGAAATATATCTTCGATAATAAAAGATTCTACTTGGCAGTCAAAGATTGATGCTGATTATGTTCAAGTTGGATATATACCAAAGGAAGATAAAATTATTATAGTTGGAAGTGCAAATGCTTTAAGTGGTGACGACCCAGCTTTATCTGGTTATATGTATGATATCAATACGAAATCTCTTGTAAATATAGATACAAGTAGCGTGTTAATTGATAAACATATATCTAATTTTGTTATATTAAACGAAGAATTGGTAACTTTTAGAGACATAGATGGTGATGACGGAGACGTTTATAGGTGGATACCAGCTCCAGCAGCACAAACAATAGATATTAAAACAAAAGAATTAACATTTGATAAACCTTCTGTAGATAAAAGATTTTATTCTGTTTTTGCTACATATGAAGATGGAAATAGCGCAGTATTAACAGCAGGATTAGACGGAGCAAGTCCTTCTGATATATTTACAGATACTGGAAATACTAATGCATTAAATGCAACATCTATGGGAACAGAGGAGTTTCTTATATCTTCTGGAAATAGAGGAGGTAAATCTATACAATTTAGAATTAATGGAAGTGCAAGTAGCACATTTGAATTACAAGATTTGTCTGTAATACTTAGGGCAAAAGGAGAAAGATAATGTCTTTAATAAGAGGAAGAACTAAAGCTGGTACAAGCAAAATTCTTAAAAAAGGAGCTGTTGCTTCAAGTGATATGAAAAATGGAGAAGAGGTTTTACAATATCACAATGGAAGATTAAAGATTATAAGAAAAGAATTTGGTAAAATATTTGAATTAGAGTTTAGCAGCCCAGAACAAAAAGAATTAAAAACATTTGCAAAACACTCTGACGTTAAAATGCCTCAAAGAGATGCAGTAAAAATTTTAAATGACGGAGTTAGGGTTGGAGCTGGCTCTGGAAAGAAATTATTTGTAAAATTAGCAGAAGACGGAGACTCGGTTGGAAGTGGAGAAACTCAAATTATTACAACTGGTATCAACGCAGGAAAGATATTAATACCATAATGAATAAAGTTATTGACATAGACGACAAAACTTTAGTATTTTATACTGGTGAAGTACATACAAATTATATTTGTAATATTTTTGCTTTTAATGACAGGAGACACAATGAGCGTAAATAATAATCAAATAAAAGCATTAATAAAAGATGTTTGCGTTCAGTTAGGAGAAAAATATGCGAAAGAAGAAGCTTTGGATATTGTCTACGCAACTGGACTTGTGGAAAGCAAGTACGAATACATTGAACAAATTGGAACAGGCCCTGCAAGAAGTTTCTGGCAAGTTGAACCGCAGACAGCTGTGGACAACTGCAAAAACTTTATATCAGCTCGCCCTGAACTTATGCAAAGGGCTGCAGATATTCTTAACATTGACCCTTATCACTTTATTGACCCTCAGCTTGATAATTGGGACTGGATTCTTCGTACTAATATTGCCGCTGGTGTCTTGCATTGTAGAATTAAGTACTGGCGCGTACCAGAGCCTATTGAAAATAGCAAAGAAGGGTTAGCAAAATATTGGAAAGAACACTACAACACAGAAGAAGGTGCTGGAAGTGTTGAACATTTTTTACATTTAACAGAAGGAAAATTATAATGTCAAGTTTTAGAAGAAGTTTAAGAAGGCTTGCTCAAGAGCAAGATATGGCAAACAGAATGTCCAAATATGATTTGGGAAGAGAAGTATCTATAGAAAAAGGAGATATTGACGAAGGAAGAAGTCAGTATACATCAGATTACCACGCCTGGCAAAATGCTCAAGCGAAGGCTCAAGCAAGAAAAAGTAAAAGAAATTTGTGGGGTACCTTATTAGGTATAGGATTAAATTTTGTTCCTGGTATTGGCCCTATGGCTAAAGTCGCAGGAAAACCTATTCTAACTGCACTTGCAAAAGCAGCTCCAGGTATGATTGGAGGAGCTCTTGGAGGATATTCTTCATCAAGAGTAGATATGCCTGGTTTTCAAAGTAACGTAAATGTTCCAGAAGGAAGATTCCATAGTCAAGCAAGAAAAGATTTAAGCAGAGATATATTAGATACAATACAATTTGTTGATACAGCAAATGAAGGACAAAGTTTATTAGATTGGACAAATGCCCTTGGGTCTATGCAAACTGCTAGCCAATTTGGTGGTTTATTTGGAGATGATGAAAGTATATTTTCTGGGTATGGTGATGATACTTCAGGAGTCAGTGACCCAACATCTTTTAGAAGCAGACCAGGTTACCAACACCAACCAGGGAGACCAAGCTAATGAGTTATTACGACGATATACTGAAAAAGATGCAAACAGGGTTATTTAACCCAAGGAATCCAAAATCTCAATTCTCAAATCCTAAACCTGGAGGATTCGGTACTATGGGCGGAGGATTCGGTCAATGGGGCGGAGGCACTGGTGGAGGAACTGGTGGAGGAAAAGACGATACAGCTTTTGGTGGTCCTAAAGGGACATCTACTGGAGGCCCTGTAACTGGTCAACCTGGCGGTGGTCAACCTGACCCTAATGTATATTCAGGCTCTGGTGTTTATGGAACTCAATTTTCATCTTTAAGCGACTTATTAGTAAGCTTGGGATACAATATGCAAGATTTAACCAACCCTGGAGCAAGATACGGATTTGGAGACGACACTGAATACGGTGAATTATTTGGACCAGATTTTGATGCTTCTGGATTTGCTGAAAGTTTATCTGCTTTACAAGGATTAGAAAGAGGAATGTTTAGAGATGTTTCTTCGCAATACTCTTCACAATTAGGAGGTATGCAAGATAAATTACAATCTGATATAACAAAACTATGGGCGGAAGCAAGTGTAAGAGGTATGGTTGGAGGAAATGTTAATAGACAAATAGAAGATTTAAGACAATTTGGAGAAGGAGCATTTGAAGAGTTGGGACAAAAAACTCAACAAAGATATAGAAATATAAGAGAAGATATTGGAGACCAAACTGGTATGTTAGAAGGAACGCTTTTTGATTTCTTAACAAACGCGTCTAACAGAGCTCTTGACATTCAGTTGCAAGACCCTACTGGAGGGTCAGGTACAGGAGGAGAAACTTCTAATACCTGGTCTTCTATTCCTAGAGGAAACTCAATGACAGAATCACAATTAAGTGACTATTCAGGATTTTTTAGTGACCTTACTAATGGAAGTGCAGCTTGGGCTGAATTTATAAGAACAGCACACACTAATCTTACTTCTCAACATTTAGCTGCTTTAGCAAATTCAATATATGACCAATATCAAAATCAAGAAGAAAGCGGAGGAAACTAATGGCTAGAGATACTTTAATTCCAAGAACGCGTGGAGACATAGCAATTGACAAACTTTTAAATCAAACTCTTCCTAGGATTCTTGAGAACCAACAAAGAAGACAAGATAGGCAGCAAAATAGACAGGACACGTTAGATGCTATAGAAAGAGAAAAAGAGAGATGGAAATTTTCGAAAGAACAAACTGCAATAGAGAATGCAAGAGCTGATGAAAAATCATTAATAACTAAATTAGATTCATTTTCTAAAGTTGCTTATGAATCAGCTGCTGTTGGTAAATTTAAATTAGGTGCAGCACAACTTCAAGGAGCAAAAGACTATTTTGAAAAAAATCACCCTGGTTTTGATTTAAGTCCATATAATATAGATGCATCAATAGAAGAATTTAACACAACAGGTTCAGCTAGAAATTCTTTTGAACAAGATTATGAAAAACTATTGACTGAAAACCCTCAAGACGATGGTTCTGCTTTTTTAAAAATGCAAAAGACATATAACTTATATAATCTAACTCAACAAAAAAAGTTTGATGATAGAGTTGAAACTTTAAGCGACTCTAGTTCTCTTTGGAATTTTAGAGTAGACGATGCTCATCAACAAGGTGCAATCGACAAGATTTATACAGGGTATTATGATGCAAAAGGAACTCTAGGTTTTAGCAATTTAAAGGATAGCGTCCAAAAAACACTTATTGAAAATCTAGCAAGTGATGTTGGTACAGATACTTGGATTAAGATGACAACTTCTCAAAAAAATCAAGCAGTAGAACAAGAATATTACAAAAATACTAGTTATGTTGAAGCAGACCAAATGAAAGCTAAAGCATATCTACAAGAAAGCTTCAAGGATTGGTCTAAAGAAGAAATTAGAGACTATATGAATAGGGATGATGTAACAGACTTAAAGAAAAGAGAGCTTGTTGAGGCTCTTAGATGGGGTTATTCTTATGGATATGGATATAACAATTTGGTTGAGGATGGAGTAAATGAAGATGGTTCTCCTAAATACGAAAAAGATAAAGATGGTATGCTTAAAAGAGTTTTAGATTTAAATAACGAAGACTCTTTAGATTGGCACGTACATAATAGAGGAGTTCCTAAAGAATGGCTAACTCAAGAATCTTTAGACTCTTGGAGAAAGAAAAAAAGAGAAGAAATACAAGCGGGAGAATTTATTCCTGAAGACCAGAGAGACTATGTAGAATTCTGGAAAGAGAATACAATTGTTGATACTAAAAACGCTTCTCTTGAAGAAATAGAAAAAGCTAAAAAAAATCTTAAAGAGCAATGGAAAACCTCAGGGAGTAAGATGATTGCTAGTGATTCTGATAGAAAAAAATATAAATCATTAATGAGAGACTATAATGCCGAGTTAAGTCTTGCCAATACACCAGGAAGCGCTAGAGACAAAGAGGCTTATAAAAATTGGTTTAAGGGACTAAAACCTAGAAGACAAGAAGCATTATTGAGAAGATGGGGAAGTTTTGAAAAATATTATCAAGGACAGCTTCCAGGTAGAAAGAAAGCAAGATTTCCAGAAGAAGTAAGCGGACCTGGAAGAATGAGGTAATTATGCCAGAATATAGGCCAGATTATGAGTATTTCAACCAAGCTTCTTTTCCTGAACAAAGAACTTCTATATCAGGATATAGACCTGATGGAGAATATTTTTCAAGCGGGTTGAATAACTTTTACCTTGAAGGTGACAAAGATAACACAATATCAGAAGAAGATGATAGAAGCGCCTTTTGGGATTCAATGCCTTATATTTATAAAAAGGCATATAATGATTCTATAGGAGGTATGGCTAGAGAGATAATGACTGGTAAAAAATATTATGACCTAGCTGATGCTCCTGCAGCTCCAATGAAAGATTTAGCAGCTGCAATATTGTCTTTTGTAGCATCTAAAGAAGATTTAGCTTTAATGGCTGCATCATATGGTGTTGGTAATCTAGCTGCAAAAGGTGCTATGAAGGGAGCCTCTAGATTAGCTCTTGGGGCTGGAAAGGCCGCAGACGCAGCTCCTATTAACAGGGCAGCTGCAGTATTAGTAAAAAGAACTAATATAGGAAAAAATTTAAGCAAAAAAGAAAGATTCGAAATGGCAAAAGGTATAGTTTCTGATACCATTCAAACTGGATTCATACAAGGTTCAATGCTGGGAGTTCACGACGGCCTTTATTATGGAGCTATAGAAGCTAGAAATAAAGCATTGGCTACAGACTATAATCTTGAAAAATTAGAAGGTAAAAGCTGGGCTGAAGCATTCGGTATGATAATGAAAGATATAGATGCTTCAAAAGGACTTGCTGGTGGATTTTTAGGACTTGCTGGTGGAACTTCGAGAACGATGAGATTTACTAAAGCTGGAAAAATTGTTGGTAAATCAGGTTTACCTTGGGAGATTGGAACTTTTACTGCTGGCGCCCCAATTCTTTATGAAGGAAGAGCTCCAGGGCCTACAGATTTTGCAATAGGAGCTGGGATTATATCTGCATTAAAAATTCCTCCAGCAATGAGAAAAAGATATAAAGCTAAAATCAAAGAAAGAATGACAGATGAAGTAGATACAAATCCAGACGCAAGAGCTGCGATAATTGAAGATATTAAAAAATCTAGTTCCACTCCTGTTTTATGGGAACAAATTATGCCTGTAGCAACAGCAACTGGAAGAGGAACTACAATTAAGGGAACACAAATTAAACCAGTAACCAGAAAAACTCCAGATGGAAAAGAGTATCAAGGCATTGTATTAGACACCAAAACAACTGTTATTGCCAATAATAAACAAATAAAGATGACATCAACTATTGTTGAAGGAAGTCTAAAGAAGACTAAAAAGGGATATACAATGGATATCCAGGTTCAAAGTGGGCCAGGAGGAAAGGGAACCTACAGGTTAAATGAGACAAATACTAATAAATTCTTTGACTTTATGATTGACAATGAACACGATTGGACATTTATAAACAAAGCAATGATAGCTTTAAAAGGAGGTGGAAATAAAGTTCCTCCTCTTTATGCTAAAGTATATAGAGATAACATTATAAGAAATCAAAGAGAGAAAGCTATTAACGGACAGAGTTACGGTTCAGGTAAGACCAAAATTCAATATAATAAAAAAGATTGGGAAAATGCAGTACAGGATATGTTGAATGATATAGAGTTGGCAAAAGGAAATAAAGTGAAAAAAGGTCAACCTAAACATAAATTCCAGAGAATGTTAGATGAAGGAAGGGCTGATGAAATCACAATTGATATGATGACACCTAATGAAAGATGGGCTATTGCAAACAAATTAAATAATCAAGTTACTATTAGAAATTATGTAAATGTAAATAGTGCTGTTTATAATACTGGATTTATGTATCAAACTGCAAGCTGGGGAACAAAAGGTGTATTTTCAAGAGTAATGGGAGCATTTCAACCTTTCTATCAGCAATTACAAAGTCCTTATGCAAGAAAGCTTGTAAGACTTATAGAGAGAACAAAGTCTGGAGTTCAGCAAAAAATGCAGGAAAGATTTATTGATTTGAAAAATGTTTTTGATGCGGGTAAAATAGGATATGCTAAAGGAAAATATTCAAAACAAACAAAAACTTGGTATGATGAATATATTGACGGAGAAACAAAAGGTGGAGTAGACCCAGAAATTTCAGCATTTAAAGACTACAAAGCAATAAGAGTACAAAATGCAGCATTGAGAAAAGAAGGGACGGACATAACTAAAGAAGTTAACGGTTATGTTACATTAAAAAATAGACTAGAAAAAGAAAGAACAAAAGCTTTAAGACTTGGAAACAAAGACGAAGTAGATAGAATAAATTTAAGACTTAAATTTATCAGAAGAATTAAAAATAGAATAACAAACCCAATATATAAAGATGCACAAGGTGCTGGACTTAGACTGGCTCCTTTTGAGGAAGGATACTCTCCTTTAACATTTAAAAAAGAAGTATTTGATATTATATATGAACACGTAGGAAGTTTAGAAAAATTAGTTACAGAATTAACAGAGAAGGTTGGTTATGACCCAGGAGGTCAGATGGATGAGCAAGTTTTAAAAGCTCTCAATAAAGCTCTTAATAATAAATTGAGAAAATGGTCTAAGTCTGGAGTAAAAAAGTCACAAACTATGGCTGAAATATGGAAAGCTTTAAGAGGTAAAAAAGCAACGCAATGGTCTTTCAAAGATGACTTTGCTGTATTTAGAGCTTTAGATAGTCAAATGCATCAAAGAACACTCCGACCTTTCCTTCCTTTAGAGCAAGCTAGGGTGTATGGTCGTTCAGCTGATGTTAGTATGAATCTTGTAGAAACATTAATGAAAAGTGGAGACCAATTTTTAGAGAAAAATATGAGAAGAAATTTTGGAGAATATGTTTCTGGAGCAACAAAAAGAATAGAGCTTTCAAGAGCTTTTACTCCTAGTGGAGCATATTTTCAAAGATTATTAAATAGAATTCCTGCAGACCAAAAATTAAGAACTTTTGCTGCGCCAGAAGCTCTAGGAGGGCAATCTCTTCCTCTTTCAGCTGGAACCGAAAGGGAAGCAGTTGATTTAATTAAGAGAATATTTACTGGAGAAATCAATTGGGATAAAAGCACAGAATGGACAAAGGCTTTTCAAACAGTAGCTAATTTAGAAATGATGGGTAAAATATCTTTAGGTATGGCTACAATTCCGAATTTAACTCAACCTTTTATATCTACAGTCGTTGAAGCTGGACCGCTTACATCTATAAAAGCTCTTACTAGATTGTATGGTCCGTTTGCTGACAAAAAATTGAGAGAAAGAATTGATAAAAGTGGAGCTGCAATTATGGATGCTTTAGATGAAATGTTCGGTACTGACCCTCGTCTGGCAACTGTTGCATCTAGAATTTTTGGATATGAATCTCTTTCTAAAAAAGTTACTGCACAACTTATGGGAAAAGAAGCTGCTGGGTCAGTTGGTCCAGATATTATAGCTTGGGCAACACAACGTAATCCAGGAACAAAGATTTTCCAAGGAATCAATAAGTTTAACCAAGTACTTGCAGCTGCTACAGCTGAAGAGCAAATTAAAAAAATGGGTAACATATTAAACAATAAATCTATAGGAATTTTAGCTTTTGACCAATTTGGTTCAATGACATTTGATAAACAGAAAAAGCAAAGATGGGCTAAAAGAAAATTAAAAGGAATGGGTATAGATTGGAGAGATTTAAAAAAACATAATGAGTTACTTAACAATAACTTTAATAAAGGTTTTGATGCTAGTGGAAGAAAAAGAATTTTAACTAAATCAGAAAAAGAATTTGAAAGAAAATTAATGAGAAGTATGCAGCAGTTTGCTACAAAATCTCAACTTCAAAGAGATTTTATGTTAGACCCATTATTGTTTAATGACCCTCTTGTTAAACCTCTTGCTCTCTTTAAGAGATTTGGATATAGACAAGCTTCTTATATGAAAAATACTTTAGAATATGAGATGATTAATGGAAATATTGCACCAGCTCTATGGTTGGGTATGGGAGGATTTGGCGGAGGTCAATTTGTATTGTGGGCTAAAGACGAATACGGAAAACTTCTTTCTGGAGAACCAGAATACAGAGGTAAACAAGCTAGAATGAAAACTTTAAGAACTCCTGAATTTCAAGACTTTTTAAATTCTATTTCTGCTGTCGGTGCTTTTGGAGTTATGTCAGATATTGCTACAGACGAGAATCCTTTTGGAACTGTAGGTTTCTTTTTAAAGCCTGTTGTTATTGACGATATTCAAAGAGGATTTAGAGCTCTTGATACAGCAATGGGAAGTATGGAAACTAACTATCCAAACCAATGGAGAGTTCCTTTCCAAAAAGCAGCTATTGTTGCTGCTCCTATAGCGGGTTCAAGTATTTCAAGGTTAACAAGAAGAGCTTTAGAAACTCCTGGTTCAGAAAAAGATAGAATAAGAGCAAGAAAAAGAGAGACAATAGTTGCTATTAGGGAAGCTACTTGGTCAGGAAATTCAAAGTTAATTGAAAGATTGGTTGTAGAATTTAATACAACATATGGTGGAAGATATCCTGGGCTTATGATTACATTTGATGACATAGGACCAAAATCAATGATGAAATATTACGCAGATAGATTAAAAAAACAAAGAAAAGAAGTGGAGTATAGGCCGTGGTAAATAAAAGTTTAAATGATATGTTTAGAGAAGAAAACATAGAGACTAAAGAATCTAATTTAGGAAATATTGGTGCTCATAGTCTATTAGCAGGAATTGGACTTGCTGGACAAGGACCTTTTGGAATGGCTGCCGACTTAGCTGATGCTGGTCTTTATGCTTGGGAAGGAGACAAGGGCGGAGCTATGACTTCCTTGGCTGCAATGGTTCCTTTTTTAGGAATGGCAGCTGGAGTAAAAAAAGGTAAGGTAGTCAAAGATGCTATTTCAAAAGAGCTTGATAGAGTTGGAGCTAAAGGAGCACAAAGAACAGAATTAAGAAAAATATTTGAACATATTAATAAGATTAATGAAAGAAGCAGAAGGCAGCGGAAAGCAAAAAGAGCAAAAATGGACGTTCAGAAACAAGTAGATTTTGCTGAAAGCGATATAATGCAAAGTTTAGCAGAGTATGGAGATGGTAAAGACCCAAGAGCTTATTATCAAATACTAAAAATGTTAGGAAAAATAAAAAGAAGACAAAGGAATTAAATATGCCACAAGTAGATAAAAATAGAATATTCTTAAACTTGTTTAAAGGAAAAAGCGAGGTTATGGATAAGATTAAAAAAATAAATGAAATGAGTTCAGAGGCAAAACACGCAGCTTTAGGAGGAGTTGGTATTGCATCACAAGGACCTGTTGGAATAGGAGCAGATTTAGCTGATGCAGGACTATACGCAAAAGAAGGAGATTGGGGCGGAGCGGGACTATCCATACTTTCTTTGATTCCTGTATTAGGTATGTTGTCTGGTCTAAAAAAAGCCCAAAGAATAAAAAAATCCCAAAGAATAGATTCTTTAGATGAAATGTTGGGTACTGACCCTAGTAAATTATCTGCAGAAATTAACAAAGCTCAAAAAGTAAAAGGTACTAATAAGAGAATAAGCAGAAAAGGTAGATTCGGAGTTTCTTCAGATATTGATGATGTTGCATCAGCAGATATGGGAATACTAGATGATGAAACTCTTGACGCTCTAGATTTCCTAGACGAACATTTTGGACTGTAAAATACTTAAAAATAAATAATTAGAAAACCTTTTAGACTAAAAAGGCACGCTATCCATTCCTTGGCTATCACTTGCCTCAGCCTCTTGTACAGTATCATATAAAGTACAAGTGTCTGGAGAGAATCCAATTGACGCTTTCCCGGTAGAGCCATATCTATTTTTAGCGACTACAATATCTAAACCATATCTTCCATCTTTAGCATTTTCAAAATTTACAGTCCAAGGATAGTGCGTAAACGCAACTATCTCTGCATCCTGTTCCAAATTACCAGATTCGGCAAGGTCACTTAGTTTAGGTATTCTTTCTGTCCTATACTCTATATTACGATTAAGTTGTGAAACAAGAATAACTGATATATTCTCTGACTTACACAACCATTTATATCTTCTTGATGTGTCAGCAATTTTTAATCTTAAATCTCTCATATCATTATTTGGATACTCAATAAGACCTATGTGGTCATCAATTACCACATCTGGCTTTATACGACGTATCTCTCTAAAAGTTCCCTCTAAATTGCGAATATTGTCATACATAAATAGTTTATTATTATATGTTTCTTTAATAATTTTTAAACTTTTTTCAATTGATTCTTTATTAGTGACTGCATTATGTCTTAACATATGATATGTTATTCCTTCTGCTTCCATAGCAATAAACTTTTTCATCATCTCTGTGTTAGGCATTTCCCTATTAAACATAACTACTTTTTTCCCTTGCAATACAAGATTTCGAGCTATGTTTGCGACGCAGGTAGTTTTAGCATTACCAGGCCTTCCAGCAAATATAGTGATTTCTCCTTTCGTCATTCCAGATATTATATCATCAAGTGGTTTTATACCAGTGGTAGTAAGGTTCTTTTTTTCAAACAATGAAGACTTTGTGTCAACTAATAAAGAGTCTAAATCAAATTTTTGTCCAGGCTCTAAATTAAGTAAAGATGTTGCAGTCTCGTGAACATCTTCTAGTAGACTGTTAATATTATTTGTGCTATCTAATGCTCTTTTTGATATAGTTTCAGACTGTCTTACAAGTTTTCTTCTAAGCCAATCTTGATTTATCTGTCTAGCATAAGATTCTACATTTGCTGTTGTTGGAACTTTCTCAACTAATCCAGTTATATAATATGCTAATCCGCTATTTTTAGCAGATACATTAACAAGGTCTACCGGTATATTCTCTCTTTTTAGTTCATATATAGAATTCCATATCTTTTGATGTTTTTCTCCGTAGAACACATCATCAGAAGGAATCCAATCTTTTATTAACTCAAAACACTTTTCGTCTATTAATACTGAACCTATTACAGCTTGTTCTGCTTCTTCACTATGAATTCTCAATGCTTCCATACTAACCATCTGTTTCCTCCTTACATTCGTGACATAAACCTTTAATCAAAGGAATATTGTTATATACTTCTGGGTCTAGATATGTCGGAGCAAACTTATTTCTCGCTCCAAGCTCTATTGCCCAAGCTTTTTTACAGTCAGGACATCTAGTTGGCACTCTTACCATAGATACTTTTTCATAGGAAGGTTTTTTAAGTTGCGCATTATAATATGCATTTACCTTTCCGTGAACGTATTTATCTATAGCTTCTTTATCAAACCAGTCTTTATATCCTTCTGGTTCTGTTTTTTTTAGGTAGAGATATAGCGACATAAATTGCGCTTTCTCCTGTTCCCATTCTTCTTTTGACTTGTAGTCATAATTGACTCTCATAAATTCTCCCTTCTTTATGTGTAATTATATACTAATCTATTTTAACTGAAAAGTTAATTGGATTAATTCTAGTAAATCTTTATATCTGATTGTTGCATATATTTCCCCTCTATCTTGCTTAATTAAGGTTATATCACAACTCTCCGGAGGTAAAAGGTATTTCGCTATATTCTTCCTTACTTTGCATTGAACTTTCATATCCCTTGAAATTTCATCTGACAGAAGATAATCTATAACAACATCAACCTCTGAATCTTGACCTATGCTTCTCCCGTCACTACCCCAAGCTCTCTTTGCTCCAAATCCGTGCTCTTGTGCTATAGCGACGCATTCTTTCTCAAATCTATTTCCTTTTGCTTTTTCTTTGTTTGGCATTTTGCCTAATAATCCTTCTTCTTACCTTTGATTTTTCTTTACCGAATTTTCTTCTATTTCTTCCCATAATATACTTAATTAATCTTCTTTCAGTCCAACTATTTGTTTAGACGCAGCCCAAGGTTCTAAATATCCTACAAATTTATTAATATCCCAATTCTTTTCAAACTCTGTTTGTTTAGGCATTGGTCTCATTTGCCACTTATATTTATACCCAGACTTATCTAAGTTAGTTATATTAAATGTATATATATCAAAAGACTCTGAATGTTCATCATCATCAACACCAACGACATATAGAAACTTTTTCCCATACATTTCTGCATATAGCTTATTATAGGCGTATTTATCAAACTCAATTATATACTCACTATACCTTTTGTGTCTATATTTTATTTCAATTATATAGTCGTCGTTGTATGCGTCAAACCTATGATACCTGCTTGTGTTAATTATTGGATTATTTTTAGGTAAATACCCATTTAACTGCTTTAATATTAATAATTCATTTTTTTTCATACTTTTCCCAAATTTTCCTCTCGAGAATGGCCCTCTAATCGATTATAATTACATTTGCGACATAAGTGTCGAGTTACCTGCCAAATGTCCATAGAGGGTCAATCTAATTCCTTATTCTTCTTTTTTCAGTTTTTGAGCTTCTCTATACTCAATTTCTTCAGTTATGTCCCTATATCTCTTTCTGAGAATATGGACGAGATATTTTTCCTCTCGCCCAATAATCTCCTCTATCCCTTTTCTGCCAAATGCGAGCTTCTTTGTAACAAGAACTTCCGTCATTCCTTTTTGCCAACCCATCAAGTCTTGAAAAGACTTCATAATGTTGTTCCATTTAGAAATTTCCATTAATCGCAATTGTCGCAGAAGGTTTGTCCGAAGGCAGCTTTAGAGTGTTCAAGAATATCTTCTTGCGTAGCGCTTTCTGTATTCTTGCTTTCTATATATTGAGACTGATATTGTTTTTTAATAGACGTTCTTACTTGAGAACATATTTTATCTTCTCCTTCACATCTATTTCTTTCAATCATCTCAATAAGTGCCTTGACCTGCTCTTTTTCTAATGTAAATTGAAAGTCCATTAGAATGGTAAGTCGTCTTCCGCGATTGGCTTCTCAACTTTTCGTTGAGACTTAAACACGTTAATAGCGATTGGAGTTACTCTCTGTTCACCAGACTGGTCCGTCCACTTATCGTGAACAACTTTGATTGTAACAGCGTTACCAGAAATATCGCTTTCCATTACTACCGGCAGAGCATATCTACCTTCTTTATCCTTTTGCATTTCAAAACCGCAGGCTTCAGCAAAAATCATATAACCTTTGTTATTACCTTGATTGTCTTGCAATTTAGGATATTTAGACTCATCTGGTTTTTTAAATCTAAAATAACCTTTAGATTTAACCTCTCTACCTTTTAAGTCTGGGTGGTTTTTGTCGTCAATAGTATACATAGCTTCATATATATCAGAAAGATACTTGTTTTTTACTTGAATATCTTTCTTTACTGTTAACTTACTAACGACGGCTTCATATGTTCCTGCTTCAATTTTAGCGAATTTATTTCCGCTTGTATCTTCAGAAGGATTATAGTAAGCCTGGTTGTTATCTATGTCGTCTAAGACGTCTGTAACATTACTCATCTTTAGCTCCCTTATTTAATTTAGACACTACCTTGTCGTAGTTGTCTTTGTTTATCTTACCAGACTGTAAAGCAACATCGACTCTCTCTGCTTCTTGTACGTCTAGTTGTGACATAATAAGCAACATATTATCGTATTGATTCTGACTTAAAGTATTATCAATATACTGTTTCCTATATACGTCGTCTGCAACATTACACAATCTATTAACCGCAACTTTAAATGCGTCTGAATTTGCTGCTTTTAGGTCATTACCTAAGTCTACATATCCAGAACCACTTCTAGCTTGAGCTATTCTATGTGCTGCTACTGAGTCAAAACTACGTGGTATACCTTCGTCCATAATCTTTAGACGTCCGTGTACTACTATAGCCTTGTCTCCAAGTGTTTCATACTTTATTACTTCCCAAGACCAGATAGGATAATGTTGGTTTAAACGCCAACGCATATATCCTTCGTCTACATAGTCAAAACCATTTCTACTTTTAACTACGTCTTGAGGAGTAGGTTCTTCTGAAACGTGTTGGTGTTTAATAGTCAAAGAAGTTTCTTCGTATATTTCGTGTCCTCTTGACACTTGTAACGCTTCTATTTCTTGTGCTTGTAAATCCAACTCACTCATTTTACCCATTTACACTCCCGTTGTTATATGGACATAGGTTTCTAACGTCGCAATATGCTTGACATTTTCTTCCGTTCCACGTTTGTTCCTCGCTACACTTACTTGGTAAATTATCAGTTTCTAATGCTTTGACTAATTCGTCTCTAGCTTTTAAAAACTTATGTTCTAATACCTCGTCGTCGTATTTTGGAACCTCTATTAAATAAATATTCTTATCTAATCCTCTATCTCTTGCAGCTATTATACCACCGTCTCTAAGAGTGACCTGGATATACATTGTTTCTACGTCATAACCAGCTTTAGACAATAAATATCTATACCAATTCAATTGCCAACCCCAATCTCCGTAATCTGCTAAACCTTCGTCGCGATACCATTGTTTAATCATTTTAGGGCTACCTTTCTTTCCCCATTTACCGCTTGACTTGTATTTAACTCCAGAAGGGTCTGGCACGAGATTATATGTCATACCTAAAAGTTGAGATGCTTTATAAGAGCCAGTGTTTTTATAATCTAACAAGATTTTATTCTTCTTATCATATAAATCCGCTATCCCGGTTATATTAAACTCTTCTAACTTTTGTTCTAACATTAAACTCTCGTCACTATGTTGTTCAAGTTTGGAATGGTGCATAGTTCCTGCCAAAGAGAAGGCTCTATCTTGAGGATTTACATAATACTCTTCTCTTCTTTTTAAATATGCTTCACAAGTCCCAACTAACAACTCCGTAGTGGACGGTTTTCTATTAGGGTCTCTCTCTTTTGACATCTCAAGTAAAGTCGGTAATGACATACCCATTTTGACTATGTCTACGTCTCCCTTTCTTATGTCTTCAAAAGACACTTTCTTACCATCGGGGTATACGAAACCAATTGCTGGCATTCTTATACTCCTTTCCGTCTACATATAGACTTATAAGATTGTGTAATTTATCTTTGATTGAAACTCCGTCCTTCAGTGCTTTAGACTTAAACTTTATCCAAAGTTCTTTATCTACAACAAATGAAGTTTGATATCTATCTTTCATAAGTAAAATTAGAATAATATCTTGCTTAAAGCAATACAAACTTTAAAACTTTATAATTCTAGATTTCTTAACTTTTTATCTACAGACTCTTTCTCGTCGTCCGGTATACTATCAAAGTATTCCTGCATAATGTTATATGCTTTCTTATACCTTTCGTAGTTTCTAAAGTTTTTGTCGCAATCACTTATTACTTTTGCGTGTTCTTCTTCTAATTTCTCTAGATACAGAAGTAGTTTGTCTAATTCTGTGTCTACTTTTTGAAACTGCTCATAACCTTTACTGCTCATTTCTGCTCCTTCACTTTTTTTATAAAGTTGTTATATTTTTTCATCTTTTGGTAAAGTTTTTGATACTTATTAGTATGGAAGATTATATTATTACGATTCAAGTGTCCCTCGTGTTTAATACTCCAAGTAGTATCTTCTTTAGTATCTTCTATTTCCTCTTCTGTCGGTATATGAGGCATAGGATATTTGTCGCTCATTCTGGTCTCCAATTGTTTAATAAGTTTTTTCTGCATAATGCTTGATAGTTCTGTCGTTCTTATCCACTCATCTCCCTTGTGAATAATCTCTTCATCTATTGCACTTTCAGAATAGATGATATAATCTCCATTACTCCATTTCTCAAATTGATTATTCTTATTCTTTAAAAGAAAGTCTGTTTCATATAGTTTCATCTTTTCTCCCTATCTAGTTTGTGATTTTCACCGGTGTTATAGTCAACTATCTCACTGGCCCAACCTGCACCTTGTATATATGTGCACTCTATCCTATATCCTAATTCATATAGTTTTGCAGTCGCATTTACTACCTTTGTCTGTAACTTAATTGCTTCTTTTGCGTTAAGTTCTTTTTCATTCTGAAACATTCTTACTCTCCTTCATTTTGTCTATTAATTTTACGCAAAACTCCCATATCATATCTTCTCTCAATTCTGTAATTCTGTCTATAAACATATCGTCTATATCATACATCATTTTTTCAAATTCATCTTTATCAAGATTTCTGAAATAGTCTAATCTCTCTTTTGCGTCTTTAGTAGTGTCGTCTAGACACTCTTCATATAGAGCAATCTCTATAGTTTGTTTAGTTATATTTATAATATTCATCTGTTCTCCTTTATTTAATTACCTCTATCCCGCTATCTAGATAGATATATGTAAAATTCGCTCCGTCATAGCACTCTGAACATATTCCCGTCATATCTTCTTCTATGAAAGTTTCCCCAAAAGGCAGAGCAGAACAGCAGTCGCTATTCGGCTCTGTCTCTTCCTCTCGGTTGTCTACTACGGCAACTCCGCCTTCAAAGTGGTCGGACGCTGAAAAGTCTTTTTCTTCTTTAGTCATTTTCGCAAATCCAATCTTCGTCTTGAGTCATATTGTCTAGAGCATAGTCTGCGTTTTGTTCTCTTGTAATCTCATCAAGAACATACTGCAAGTTCTCAAGATTACTACTGAAACTATTCATAGTTCTTGTAGTATCTATTTCTCTATTGTATCCGTCGTTTACTTTATAGTAGACTTTCTGTCTTACAACTTTTCCGTCTACAACAGTTTCTTTAGTTTTAGACGGGTCTACCGTATCAACACTCATTCTGTCGTTATTCATTCTTTCCCTCCTTCCACTCTTGTATCCATTCTTTAACAATTGGAATACTTAATCTTACTTTATACTTTTTTACCATATTTTTCCTTCGTTTATATCGGCGGATAGTCCCAACGAGTAGTCCTGTCAAGGTTGGTGTTCGTCGGATTGGTGCCAACCAATGCATTTGCAATAACGTCTCAAACTATAAGGTTAAGGTCGGATTGGTTACCGACGACTGCCTTTGTCCAGTCATTAATGCGTTTTAGTTTTTCTATCCGCCAATTTTAAATTATCTAAATGTTCTCCCGAACAAAAACAAGTTCGCAAATGCTATTATTAAAGTCAAGTGTTTTTTTATTTTTTTTTCTACCCCTCTATCCCGCTATCTTTCTCTATCCCGCTATTCCGCTCTATCCCGCTATCCTGCTCTATCCTATTATTGTTCTTTTTTATTTGGGCAGAAAAATATTTTTTTTCCGACTATATTAGATACGCCTCGCTTTCGCAAGACGCATCTTTTATTTTAGACTATCCTAACACATAGTCTATATCAAACTCATTTGTTTCTAACTCGTTTTGTCTAACTTGCATACGATGTCTATCATCATAGTCTCCGATGTCTAGTATTCCCATTTGGTCTTGCGACAAAATGGTCATTTTACTAACGACGTGCGAGACGTTGATAAACTTATGTAATTCGTCATCATAATCGACGAATCTATCAACTTGTCTAAAACAATTCAACAAATGATTAGGTGGAGTTTCGTCGTTATTCAGTCTATCTCTTAACATCTCATTATAAAAATGTTGAGTTTCAGACGGAATATCAAATAACTTCCACATCGCTTGTTTTGTCAGAACGGGTGAACATACAAGTGGTGTTCCCAAATGTATGCCCGCTTTAGACGCTAACTGTAATATTGAGTAAGCGCTTCCTTCTGACGGAACATCTATTCCTAACATACTGCATAACTTATTGCTATCCTCCAAGTATCTGTCGAATAGAATCTCGTCTTCAGTATAGTTATAGTTCCTTTTGAGATATTGACGAAAATCGCTTCTGTCTTCAAACCCATATCTGTCAAATTCAACTGCAGACAGAGGGTCTGTAAGAGACTTCAATGCTCCCGACAAAGGAGACCTACCAAATGAATCTAGCATTCCCCTATCTTCGAGTTTTTCAGTCTCTATGCGTTTTAAGTCGGTTGCTATATCATAGCACTTGTCCACTATTTGCGACCACAAGATGCTCCAATGCATCATTTTAGTCGGATTTAGTGTTCCCGAGTGATATCTCAACTCTACGCCTTGATTTGCTTGAAAGTGAGAATGTAAGTTCAGTCCGTGATATCTTTTGTCGTTGTATTTATTGTTGCTATAACGACAATTGTCGTAATACCACATAACAAATTCATCCCTACTGCGAGGGTCGTCAAAAGTTGTCCAAGATTGACTCACAGGCTTACACCATTGTGACGTCCTTCTTGAAGACGGAAGCAAAGCATAGATATGCGGCTCTATCAGTTTTGTCATTGCGACTAATACCATAAAATGATACCAATCGTAATCACGACTATCTATATGTAAGTGATAGCCACATCTGTGACTAATGTATCCACGATAGTCTGACTTAATAACTCTAGTAACTGTTTTTAAGTCATTGACTAGTATGTCACCTCTGCGAGGCGACATTACTACTTCGTGTCCATATCGATGTCCTTCTCCTGTTATAGAGCCGTCGCTATCTATTCTCATAGAGCGTGTGACGTCGAAAGAATCGAATGCTCCATTCCATCCTGTAACGACCGAAGTATGTAGATTGTCTAATATGTCACTACGATTAAGGTCGTATTTCTCATTAAACTCTATTTCTACACCTTGAGGCCTTTTAGACGGAATGAGGTCAAAACTGTCAAGCCTCTCATCTGACCTTGAATCCGGATGGACACAGACACCATTTACTAAATGATACCCGTGACGTTTCGGATTTACAAAATCTAAATTAGTCTTGACGTATTCATTACCATATACATTCCATTCATACGACGAGCCACGTCTACCTAGTTCGTCATAGCATTCGTGACAGTAGTATTCTCCTTCGTTATCGTCATATTGGACGCTATCTTCAAAGTATCTACCATCGCAACCATAGCAATAATAAGCGTCGTCGTTGCATCTTTCGCAGACCATCATACCTTCAACTTCATAAGTATCATTATGATTTTCATTCTCTCCGCAAGATTCGCATTCGACGTAGTTGTTATCAAAGCAAGTTCCACACACGTCGTCACCTTGGACTCGTGTCGTAAGATGCTCTTCAACACTATCACCACATTGGTCGCAAACACACTGATTAATATTAACTTCTTCAGGCATTTAATTCCTCCATAATGTGATTTGTTTATTATTGTCGGCATCATCTTCTTCGCATTCGTGGCAATTATTGCAACCACAATCAACGTCTTTAGAAGATAATGCGTCATAGTTTAACTCTACGAATTCGTCTTCAGATAACACATTTCCGTCTTTTCCGTCTGTATAAAACCATTGTTGTAGTGTTTCATCATAAAACCACTGCCAACTGTCAGTATCATACAATTCGGCAAGTTCTTCTTTTGTGTCTGACATCCACTGCAAGTCAATCGCTCCATCTTCATATTCCGGCTGTTCGTCTTGCCCATCTCTATACCAAGTATTTCCGTAGTAGTAGTTTTGGTTGACGTTAGCCTTGTTGACGTAACTATTGATTGCGTAGTGGTATTGTCTACTGTCGTATTCGAATTTAGTCTTACTAACATTTGTTATTAGGCCATCGAATTTGGACGTATCAAAACTATATAAGATATTCTTATTAAGTTGCGACACATCAACATCCATTCCATACTTATCAAAAGCGTCTGAAATAAAGTCGCTTTCACTTGCATAAAATAGAGTTTTCAGTTCTCTGACGTAAGTAAAATGTAAAGGTCTATTCTCTTCACGACACAAGTGTAAGACTGTCGGATTATCCTTAACAAAAGATAATGCAAAGTCACTATCAAAGTGCTTGACTGCGTCTTGAATACTTGACGCGTTGTCAATCGCTTTAAAGAATAGTTGACTATCGACAGGACAAACCTTATCTAACTTCTTTTCCATTTCCGCCTGATTGTATATACAACCATTATGCGCTCCGACGGTATTACCGACTTTAAATGGGTGAGCATTAGATACTGTTACTGCACCTGCTGTCGCAAATCGTGTATGCCCCATTAGTATCCTCGTATCGTCTGCTAAAGACTTTACGGCTTTACTATAGCCATTACTATTTACGAATTTGGACGACTTAAGTAGAGATTTATGTATTTGGACTTCATTTCCGACAGATGCAATACCTGACGAGTGCGTTCCACGCGTCTCGCTATCTATTGCTATCTCTCTTAATACCTTCTTAACAAGTTTTAATTGTTGTTTGGTATAAGGCGTCGGAGATTTAGCCATTCCATATATTCCACACATTGTCTAACTCCCTATTGTTTGGTTTAAGTTCTATTGTCGCCCGACCTACCGACAATACTGTTGCTATAAAGCAATTCTTCATTAGCGTCTATTCGCACACCACATAAATCCATATCTTTCTACGACACGACTATTGTGTCTTGATATGCAGGCGTCAGGATAATGGTCTATCATCTCTGCTACAAGTCTTTCATACTTTTGTCGTATTAAAAACTTTTCCCTGTTAAGTCTCTGTAGTCGTTTTTTCTCTCTTGCGACTACTGTTGCCTTATCTCGTCCGGTGTATTGATAATGCCACTCTACGAGCATACGACACTCTTTAATGTGAGACCATTTATTCTTAATGCGTCTACAACTACCTTTATGTCTTTTTTGTTCTTTTGTCATAATCTTAAATTTGCGCGCTATAAAAGCATTATTGTCTATACTACTATCTCTCTATCTTGCTTACTACCGTCTTTATTTTATATTAAAGACGAGTCTCTTATAGCGACTTATTATTATAATGTCGTTATTTCTTGTATCCGACTCGGGCAACCTTATTCGCTGCTCGCACGTTCTGTCTACACGCCTTCCTGACAACAGCCGCATACCAGTGTTCCTTGGCTTCCGTCGTCTCTCGCGCGACATACTCGTTCCATTCCACTCTGTTTATACGACTGTGTGTCTCAAAACGACTACCAGGCAAGTCAACGACAGTTCTATATCCTACCTTACGTAAGGACATTGCGACGTTCTCTATGTTCCAGAGGACACCCTTCATACTGTCGCTAACACATTCAAAGATTATCACACCTTTGCGACTATAATCATAGACAAGTAATTCCCACGACTTATCGTCTTCTTCCCAAGGCTTGACAACACAATGAATTCCGACAGGTAACTCTTCTTGTCGCTCAAAGCGCCAGTGACTATCGCCACATTCGACGCATTTGCATTTGTGTCTAACTACGTTTTCTGACATTTTATCTCCTAATGTCTAATGTTAACTTTCCGACGGAACTCAAAGTCCGCCGAATAGACCTATGGCCTATGGCCAAATTTACAACTTTTAGAGGGAAAAGGTCAAGTAAAAGTTCAAAATACTTATTGTCGGTAAGTCTACTTTCCGTCGGCGCTTTATTAATCTCTATCTTGCTTATATAATAAAAAATAATAGACGCTATCTCGACTTTCCGTCGCGACGCGCTTCAGTCGCTATCCTACTTTCCGTCGCAACTTCAGGACGTTTAGTTGTTTCGTGTCGATATATCCAGTTTCCGTCGGAACGCTTGAGATTCTATCCAGCTTTGACGCATTGTAAGGTTAGACGCAATCCAGAGTTTCCGTCGGAGCGCTTTTTTTCTATCCAGCTTCCACCTGGCTATATCCAGCTTTGCGTGAGGCTTGGGATTCTATCCAGCTTTCATCCCTCTTAATATTTTCAAGGCTTGGATTGCTATCCAGCTTTCATCCTGGTTAAAATTTGCCTTTTAACGCTGCAAGCTTAATATTTTAATATAAAGAAAAAGCCCCAGGATTACGTGTTCCCAGGGCTTTTGTTGGAATTGGAACTGTTGGATATGAAGGGTTATAGAGACGATATTACCATTTTTCGATTATTTGCAGAATTGCATCGATACAGTAAAACATACCAAGTATGCAAAGCATAAGTAGTAGGTCTAAACCGTTGAATATACCATCGAACATAATATATACCCCTTTCTGGCGCTGTTGGTTAATATAACTTATTTAGGTATGTAATTGATACATCGCTCGTTGTCGCATTCGCTTGCTCGAACTTCAAGTAAGTCTAATCTCTCTTCAAACTCACTTGCAAAATTCATACCAATATTATAACCTTTCTGAAACTCACCGCTTATTGCCTGGACTATGTTCAGTAAAACACTGAACACGAGGCATATAATTAGTATTTCCATCAGATTTCTCCTTTGTTATGTGTTAATAAAATTCTTTATCACCGCCTTGGGAAATATAAGTTTAGCAAGCAGCGTTGGATGATTTTAAGTTGCGGTCTTACCCCTGGGTTGCTATTCCCAGGGGCACCGTCCACTTCCACCGCTTCCCTTGACAGAACTACTCGTCTTCAGTCACAATTTCAACCTTGATGTTCAATTGTGGAAAACCAAGTTTTCCGCTTCTTGAATGCATCTCGAACGATTTTGCTTCATCGCTCTGGTTGAAATTAGACATCAACGTTTCAATGTCAGTCAGCACTAACGCCCAGTCTTTAGAAGCGAACTTCAAAGTCTCAACGTGGCCGCCTTTGGTTCTTTTGATTCGGTGATGAGTTGCATACTCTGCACGTTGTCGGTCAACAAAATCATTTGCTGCTTCAACGTTCATTCCACTCTTTACAAGAGTGTCTTTCATCGTCTCAAAAGAAGACATTTGTCTGTTGTAAGTATCTCTACTTACCGGGTCTACTTTAGTTGTTGAACGCTCAACCGGTTTTGACACCGCTTCAGCAACAACTTTAGTAGCAGGTTTTGCCTTTTTTCTAGCCATTGTATATTTCCCTTTCTCTCTCTATAACCTGTTCGCGGGTGTCCGACCGGCCACTTAATATAAAGAGAATTAAAAGTATATATCTATCTCTATAACCTTTCACTATGTCTTACACGATAGCCCGAAGGCTACTCTGCCGCTGCATAATTAGTTCCAATTGTCAAATCCCCTAACGTTAGCCCTATTTAAGTTCCCGCGCAAGGTTTTTTTTTGATTTATTTAAAATACTTTGCGTTCTATGACGACAAAATAGACGAAAATAATTCATTAAAACCCTTGACAACCGGCAAAAACTCTATCAATAAGGCAAAAAAGCAATAATTGGAATTTTCAACTAAAATTACCAAAATGGAAAGAATAAAAGACCGGACCCACCTGAGCGAAACAAAAGGGACACGCAATATCGGCCTATAATTTGACATTTGGGTATTTTTTTGGGATTTTGAACGAAAGTTCAGATTTTGGGGGTAATATTCTAGATAGAACCTGGTTTGTTTTTTAAAAAAATTCGGCGGGTAAAAAATTTTGGGTCGAGTTCTCTAGAACATTGAGTAATGATTAAGAAATAAGAATTAATATTCTAAAGGATTAAAGAACATCGAACATTATACTCTTTTTTTTGTCCTTCGGACTGTTAAAGTTAATAGATTTGACTTATTGTTGTCAATACTTATTTGTAATTATTTTTATTATTGTAACGTCGTACGATTTTTTAATAAAAGTGTTGACTTGTGTAGCATTATTTAACTAAATTGCATACACAACGAGAGATAAATACCTAAAGGGAGTAAATAAATGAATAAAAAACACAACGATAATATGAGTTTAAATTTAGGAGGTCACGACTATAGAATAGTTCTAGACCCTCTAGAAGATAAGGCTGAACCTGGTAAAATACTATATGGACAGCATTTAGTAGAATTAAACGTTATTTTAATTAATTCTAGCATAGAACAATCAAGAAAAGAAGAAACCTTAATTCACGAGGTTTTACACTCAATCCACTACAATTCAGGATTAGAGCACGATGAAAGACAAATAGAAGCAATATCTAATGGATTGTTTCAATTAGGAGTAGGAGACTATTTATGGAAAAAAGCACAAAAAAAATCTTAGAAGCAAAGCAAGAAGGTAATTACAGCAAGGTACAGAAATTACAACAGAAAGAAAACCAGTATGAGTATGAGTGTGAAATGGCAGACATTCCACAAAAAACAACTACGATAGAAGATACAGTAGGGTATATTAAAGAAAATTACCCGGAAACCGAAGAAGACCTTCAACAAGTATTAAATAAGATGTATTTAACATTTTGCAAAAAACAGTTTGATTACGGTCCAGGCAATATTGCT
>Ga0208011_1000183_pt1 | contig 27041 bp, 30 predicted proteins | sample 7_EtaG_FD_184080 | JGI IMG/M metagenome (GOLD analysis project Ga0208011, IMG submission 184080) | Marine viral communities from the Subarctic Pacific Ocean - 7_ETSP_OMZ_AT15161 metaG (SPAdes) (version 2) | ecosystem: Environmental > Aquatic > Marine > Oceanic | place: Pacific Ocean | collected...
ATCTATAACTGATGCTATAAATTCAACCGCGCCAGGAGCTGGTCCTATGGAGACAGGGACCGCTGGCACTTATAATTTCAGCAAAGGTTTCAGTTTATCTGATCCTAGCAAGCCATCTTTTGCCAGTGAATCTATTTCTAGCATGAAATCAGCTGTTTCAGACGCTAGTAAACCAACTAGTTCTTATAGTCAAGCTGAAAAAGAATGGAAGGGCGCGGGAGAACATCAAGTGAAATCAATCCCACTCGCAAAAAAGACTGATTACAAGGCTTATTCCGAGCATACAAAAGGAGGATCTGTAGGTACTTACCTTACCACTGCAAGAAAAAGTAAACACCAACACCCTACTGCCGGGGATTTTTTAAAAGATGTCAATATCCATAAAGACGAAGGTGGAAATATAATTAAAAATATTCCAGGTGAATCAGGCAAAACAAGGGATAGAGCTATTATTCATAGAAAACCACCATCTGACCCACTAAATATTGCTAGTTCGTCAGCAGCCGCTATAAAAAAGGAAAGTGAAGCACCTAGCTGGAGTGATGATCCACCTCACGAAGCACCTGAAAAAACTAAAAAAGAAATTAGGCAACGAGAAAGATTCATTGAAGAAACGGCAAAAACTAAAAAACCTACTTTTAGAGAAAGAAGAGAAGCTAAAAAAGAAGCTAAGTGGAAAGAAAAAGAAGAAAAAGGTTTACAAAAAACAATAAAACAACGAGAGAACTACAAAGGATCTGGAAAATCTTCTAATACTCCATTCGTTTATGATCCAAGTTAGTGCTAATACTACACGTTAAATAAATAATTATGCCAAAGATAAGTTCATATCCAACAGTAACGCCAACGACTTCTGATCTAGTTTTACTAGCAGATGTATCCGCCGCAAATAATCCTACAAAAACTGCAACTGTAAGTTCTATCACTGGTGTAATATCAGATGTAGCAGTTCCAGCTGCAGATAATTCAACCGGAACTACAGGTCAAATAGCTATAGGTGCTGATTATATATACATATGCACAGCTACAAATACTTGGAGAAGAATACAAGTGACAGGGAGTGGATGGTAAAATAAAGTAAAATTAAATTTAATTAAATGCAAACAAGTACGATAGTAAAGCATCTAAACTTCGGTGATGATGCAAAAGATAAAGTATTCAAGGGTATAGAAAAACTCACTAAAGCTGTTAGTTCCACTTTAGGGGCTAGTGGGAAGTGTGTTATCCTTGAAGATGCAGCAGGTAACCCGATTATAACCAAAGATGGTGTTACAGTGGCAGATTCTATAACGTTATTAGATCCTGTAGAAAACATGGGGGCTACATTACTTAAAGAAGCTGCAAGGAAAACTGTTAGAGAGGCAGGGGATGGAACGACCACAGCCACCGTATTAGCCCATGCAATACTACAAGAATCTTATAAAGTCCTTGAAAACGAAACGGTCAGGGATATAAAAGATGGTATTAACACAGCTGTAAATAAAGTTGTTGAGTATTTAGAAACCTCAGCTAAACCAGTTAGTGGGAAGAAAATTGATCACGTAGCAACTATTTCATCTAATAACGATGTAGATTTAGGTAAAACTATTGGTGATGCTTTTAGAGAGGTAGATGAGACAGGGATAGTTATGATGGAGACACACGAACTACCAGAGACTACAATAGAAAAAATAGAAGGTACACAATATGAGATGGGGTTAAAAAACAACCATTTTGTAACAGACCATGACAAGGGTACAGCAGAACTAGAAAATCCTCTAGTGTTAGTTGTTGAAAGTAGAATAGAGAATATTAGAAAAATTCAAGGTATTTTAGAACATGTTATTAAATCTGGTAGATCATTGTTAATAATAGGGGATGCGGATCCACAGGTGGTATCAGCATTAGCAATGAACAAAATGAAAGGTAATATTAAGATTAATGTAATTGATGCCCCAGTGTTTGGTATTAGCAAGCAAGATACATTGAATGATTTAGCCCTTATAACTGGTGCTATAGTTATAAATGAAGACTTAGGGGATGATATGGATATGATACAACCCATACACCTAGGGGAATGTTTAAAAGTTACCACAGACAATCATAGCACTATTATACAAGTCGAAGAGAAATCTGAAGAGGTGATGGACTTAATATCACTATTAGAATCTAAGATAAAAGAAACTACAAATTCTAACATGATAATAAAGTTAGAAAAAAGATTGGCTAGATTGTTAGCTAAGGTGGCAATCGTTAAGGTTGGTGCTAACTCAGAGATAGAATTAAAAGAAAAACGTGATCGAGTGGAAGATGCTATTTGCGCTACAAAAGCCGCGATCAAAGAAGGTATAGTATCAGGGGGCGGTATAGCTTTATTAAATGCTTCAAAAAACATAAAAGCAGGGACGGTGTGTGAACAGGTCCTATTAAACGCTATAACCTCTCCGTTTAAAGTTATACTAGATAATGCTGGTATTAATGAATACCCTAGCAATTTAAGTAACGGGAGAGGACTGGATGTGGTTACAGGGGAATCTGTTAATATGGTAAAGTCCGGAATTGTTGATCCTTTGCTTGTTACTAAGAGTGCGTTAAAGAACGCGGCTTCAGTAGCCACCACTATATTATCAACTGATTGTGTAATCAATAATATCAGGGTGAATGAAAGCAATAGGTAAATACATAGTAATAACCCCTGTAAAAGAAACCGAAGTTAAAACTAAGGGTGGGTTATTATTGACAGAAAATAATAGAGAAGATATTAGATATCGTGAAGGTAAAGTGATAACCATAGGAACTGATGTCGTAGGAGTAAAGGATGGAGATCAAATCTATTATGATAGACATGCTGGATTCGGAATTGAACTACAAAAGGAACAGTTCAAGGTTATAAAAGAACAAGATATAGTGATAGTATTATGAGGAAATTGACATCGAAAGATCTCAAAGACCTCAATTTACTAAAACATTATAGGATTATACGTAAATGGGCGTGTAAGACAAGTGATCTTAAAGATGCGGATCTAGAACTTCTAATATATTTAGATGCTATAGATTTTTTCACGAAGAAAGATTTTAAAGAAGGTACATATTCTTACAGTTGGGATAATAGACGCTGGAACAGATTATTAAAAGAGGGTTGGATAGTAGTTTGGAGAGAACGAAATAGAACAACACAAAAATACAATATCTACAAAGTTTCCTTTAAGTGTAAACAGCTAATAAGTAGAATGTACCGTATTATGTTAGGAGAGGAAGATATACCTACCTCTGAGAAATTTAACAAAGTAATGAAACGCAAAAGTTATAGTGATAAGGTTTTAGCTAATTCTATAACTTTACTTAATTACGATAAAACAAGATAACTATGGGATTTTTTAACAAAATATCAAATATAGGAAAAGCTGTGGAGGGGTGGAAAGATGCTGGTAAGGGTTCTTCTTTAGGTGAAAGATTAGGTGGGGTATTTGATAATATGTCAGGTGAAACCCAAGATGGTAAATTAGATTATATCGTTGAAAAAATTGATGAAATGGCTACTAATCCACAAACTGGAAGTAGACCAATGGATGCTATTTCACAAAGCCCGGGGGAAGACTTAACACAATTTTCATCTATTCCTGCAAGCGTTCCAAAACAACTACCAGATGGTGTTGAGCCAACTGATTTAACTCAAACAATAACTTAAAAAAATAATTATGCCAACGTACGGAGAAAAACAAACACCAGCAGGTATAGATAAAAGCAAAGCACCTAGGAAACCAGGTAGAAGAGTAATGAAGTGTAAAAACAGAACAATAGAGTCTACTCTAGTTATAGATGATATTCCGTACAAAGGCAATGCTGTCTTGAACGCTAATAAGTCATGAACTTAACTGATATAAAACTATATGTCATGAATACTGGAGCATTTATGGCTAGTTGTTGCGATTGGTTAGAACCAACATTGAAAATAGTATTATTAGTGGCAACGTTAGGTTATACATTGAATAGATGGTATGTACTCAGGAAAACCAATAAAAATGAATGAAAAGATCTGGTTGTTAGATCCAGGTCATGGTGGACTTCACCCAGAAACAGGTGAATACGTGACATCAGGTAAACGTTCTCCAGAATGGAGTGACGGTAGTCAATATTTTGAAGGGGAGGGAAATAGAGATATTGTAAAAAGAATTGTAGAAAAGTGTAGAAAAACTGGTATATTAGCTTTAGATATAGTTAACGATTGGCAAGATGTACCATTATCTACTAGAGTAAATAGAGCCAATGCAATATACGCATATTATAAAAACTCAGTGTATGTATCTGTACATTCAAACGGCTTTAGTCAAGAATCAGCTAATGGGTATTCCGTGTATACGTCTCCAGGTCAAACTAAATCAGACAAGTACGCGGATATTTTATTAAGTTACATGGAACATGAGTTTCCAGATCACAAGCTTAGGAAAGACATGTCCGACTCTGACCTAGACAAAGAAGCTGCATTCTACGTATTACGTAAAACTAAAATGCCTGCTATATTGTCAGAAAATTTCTTCATGACAAATAAACGTGAGTGCGATCTGTTATTGACAGAGGAGTTTAGGGAGAGAATAGCAACTTGTCATTTTAAAATGATTCAAAAAATAGAGAATGAAAAGTGAAGGTTTAGGTGACACAATAGAGCACTTTACAAAAGCAACTGGAGTTAGGAAGTTAACAGATAGAATTCCTGGAGGTTGTGGATGTGGTAAACGTAAACAATGGTTTAATAAAAACTTTCCTTATAAAAAATAAATTATGGATAAAATTAAAGAAGTGATAAATTCACCATTATTCCAATCAGCGGTTGCTGGTGGAGTAGGGGTATTATTAATGATACAAGGTCATCCTATGTATGCAGGTATAGGATTTGGTGTAGGATTAACAAAATTCATAGATGCATTTAAATCTTAATAATGAGTGATAAAGTTAAAAATGTAATTGCTAATGTCGTAGGGTTGATTCTACTAGGAATTAATACGTATTGTTATTATTGGCATCAATGTATAGAACTCACTCCGTTTTTAATAATGCTATGTGTGTCTTTAGCATTGTTTTTATTTAAAGGTACACAAACAAAAGAATGGTTATCAAAAGGATTATCAAAAATATTGTCCAAGTAATATTAATTTGTTTAATAACTTCTTGCTCACCGCAAAAAAGATTAAATAGATTACTAACAAAACATCCTGAACTAACAGAGATGGATACGTTGATAATTAGGGATACTGTAGTTATAAATAGCTACGTACACGATACTACAACTATAATGATGTTCCACGACACTACTACAGTTCTGAATAATGAAAAGGTTATATTAAAATACTTTTACGACACTCTACGAGAAACTATCCATCATGATGTGGAATGTGTCGGGGATACTATTTATACTGAGAAATTGGTACCAGTAAAAACAGCGGTATTTCGTGAATTATCATGGTGGGATAAATATAAAGAATTTATATATATAGGATTAGTGCTAATGATGGTATTGATCATATTAAAGAAAATAGGTAAAATAGTTTTATAAATAAAAAAATAAAAAATGGCATTAACACAATTTAACCAATTCGAACCTAAATTAGGTCCAGTAAATGGAGTCATGCACCAAGAACCCAGAGTATTTGCACATGATGCTGTCGCGGTGGTTGTAGGAGCAATTAACGCAAGTGATGCTAACAAAGGTTTAACTATAACTAGTGGAGGTACAGGATATAGTGAAGGAGACACGCTTACATATAACGCTGGATCTGCCGCGGGTGTATCATTAGTATTAACAGTATTAGCAGAAACAGGTGGTGTAGTAACAGATTTTACGGTAACTAATGCAGGTTCAGGGTATTTACTCGCTGAAAGTTTAACTTTTACAGGTGGTGCTAATAATTTTACAGCAGACGTATCAAATATAGATATTCCAAATACTCAAAGAAGAGGATGTTGTATATATGTAGGTGCCGCTGCGGGTTTAGCAACTTTAAGTGTAGTTATGGAATCTGGTAATACAGCAGTATTTAATACTATATCTGGTGGAACTATATTTCCAATACTAATTAAAAGAGTTACTACAGCAGGTTTAGCAGCTAATGACGTAATAGCATTATATTAGATCATGGCAAGTGGAATAGGGATTGCATTAATAGTACCTTTTGAACCCGTGCTACTTGACGCGGGACTTCTACCACCGGGTTCATGGGACATGGTCACTGAAGCGGGTTTTGGCCCTTCAAGCGTTTTAGTAAGTGAAGCTGGTAACACATTAAAAATAGAAGCATTATAAAATAAACAAAATGGCAGGAACAAAATTTTCAGGGTTTACCACTGGAGCAACCACAGCAAACACGCTTATAGTAGGATATGATTCTGTAGCTGGTACAAATAATCAATATTCGCTAGCACAGTTAAAAACTGGATTAGCGGTCTCTACTCTTTATGATGCTGATGGTGATATATTAGCAAGTAGAACTATAAACGATAGAGCTGGCGGTTTTGCAACAGGCGCTGGTGACAACGTTATTAAAATGAATGTTAGAAACTCTGGATCATTTATAATTGCTGGATATCTAAATAATGGAGATCCTGGCAATGATAACAATTGTATACAATGGGGACCTGGTACTACTTTAGGTGGAGTGAATGTAAGAGGAGCATTAGAACTTTCAAATAGTGGTGGTGGTGGAATGTGGTTAAAGAATAATGGCGGAACTCAATTCCTTGGATTAGGTAGCACGGGTTGTTATACAAGTACAACTCTTTCTGTTGGCGCGGCCGCTCTAGCTACAGAGGCACTAGAAGTAACAGGCAATGCTAAAATAACTGGTCAAGGTTATACAGAATTATATGACACAGCGAACACAACATTAACTGTTGACTGGAACGATAGTAATATTCAAGAATTAACAAGTTTAACAGGTAGTCATACTTTTACAGCATCTAATCCTAAAGCTGGTGCAACTTATATTTTAACATTAGCACAGACCGGTGCAGTGACCCCTACTTGGACAGGTGTAAAATGGCCCGCAGCTACAGCCCCCACTCTTAGTGGTGCTGGTAAAACAGATATAATAACTTTAATATGCTATGACGCTACAGGAGCTGGTTTATACTACGGTTCTTCTACATTGAATTTCACAACATAATATAATATGTTTCCATTTCCTTTTAGTTTTGTCGCACCCACAGCTACTGGTTTAGCAGATATAGATAATGTTTATTCCATGGAATTTGATGGAGTAGACGATTATATAGATTGTGGTAACATTTTAGATAAAGATGGAACAACTCCTTTCTCTATATCAGCGTGGATAAAATGCCCTTCTGATATTGGTACAGACGTAATAGCGTCAAGAAAAAGATGCCGTTATTCAGGTTCTGGTAAATATGCTGGCTATGAGCTTGTATTAACTACATCAGGTATAAGTAAAAATAAATTAGTTTTTGAAATAGAGGGACTAAATGCTTCAGGTGCGAGTTCAGGAGCAATTACAAGAAAAGGTTTAGGGTTTGATTTTAATGATGACGTGTGGCATCACGTTGTTGCGACTTATGACGGTAGCGAAGATGTATCAGGAATAAAACTTTATAAAGATGGTGCTGAATGGACTACATTTGCCACCTACCAAGATTTGTCAAATAATTTTATTGGACCTATTGCTCCAAACGCAACAATACCTTTCTGCATAGGTGGGGATTTATCTAATTCAGGCTGTAATAGTGCAGTTAGAGCGTTTTTAGGAAATATAGACGAAGTATCATTTTTTGACTATGCTTTAGATTCAGATCAAGTAGACGAAATTTACAACGCAACATCCACTGGTAAAACAGCAGATTTAAGTACAATGACAACACCACCTGTAGCGTGGTATAGAATGGGGGATTAAAAAGAAATTATGGCAGCAACTTACCAACCACCACAATGGCTAGTACCAGAAAATAATAACACTGACAAAGTAGGAAATTATTGTTTTGATTTTGATGGTTCAGGAGATTATGTAGTATTGTCGTCAGATTTAAGTTATACAGATGAATTTACTATATCTACTTGGATAAATACGCCTACTATACCTACGTCTGTACAAGGTTATTATTTAGGTCATTCTACTAATGATAATTGGGTACAAATATATTTAACAACTTCAATTAGATTTAAAGTTGGTGGTACTACTTTAACATTCACAGAAAGTGGTGGCAATGATTTAGTAGCTGGCTCTTGGAATCATATTTTATTATATAGAAATTCAAGTGGTGATATAGGTATTTATGTAAATGGTGCAACTTTTTCAAGTACCCAAAACAATACAAACACATTATTATTAGATAGGTTTGGAGTTGGAAAAGGACAAGAATATTCAGGCAATATATCAGAAGTATCTATATTCAATTACGCGCTTACAGATGGCACTGTGGATCCAGCTGACAACCAAATAGCAGATCTATACGGTAGCGCTGATACGGGAGTTGGAAATCCTATGGGATTGACACCATTACCAATAGCTTATTATAAAGGTGATAGAGCAGCTTTAGGAGATCAATGGGCGGTACCGAATCAAGTAAGTCAAGATTATGTGTTTAATTTTGATGGTGGGAATAACGATAATTTTGGCGCAAGCGCTACAGGTATATCAAGTGCAATTACTGTGAGTGCTTGGATAAAAACCTCCACAACAGGAATACAGACCATTGTAAACGAAGATCAAGTTGGTGGAGCTGGTACTAGAAATTGGAATTTACTACTTGAACCTGGAAATAAAATACAAATAGTAATTATAAATACTGATGGAAGTGCCAATAATAAATTAAGAAGCACCGCTTTAGAAGTTCAAGACGGTAATTGGCATAATATTGTTTTTACTTACGATGGAACAGCTGACGCTGATGGTTTAAAAACATATGTTGATGGCGGTAATCTTGAAAGTTTCCAAACTACTAGTACAGGTATTATAACCACTGATACTCTTGGAGTATATATTGGAGGTTTACAAGTAACCGGCGCGTGGCCATTTACAGGTAATATGTCTAATGTAGCTATATGGAATTCAGTTTTGTCAGCTCCTAATATACTTACTATATATAATAACGGTACTCCAAATGATCTTACCTCTTTATCACCATTATCTTGGTGGAAACTAGATGATTCAGCGACGTTCAGTACTAATTGGAGTATGCCAGATGCTGGTAGTGCTAGTAACACTGGAACCAGCGCTAATATGACTCAAGGTAATTTAATACCTGATACAGTAACTAGAGGAACTTCTTTATACTCTGAATATAGTTTTGATTTTGATGGTTTAGGGGATTATTTTGATTTTGGAAATCCAGCGGCATTACAAATAACAGGTGCATTAACTATTTCTGCTTGGGTTAAATTTACAGGCAATATTGCTCCAATTGTTTCTAAATATGAAAGCGGTAGTGCAGCAAGACCTAAAAGTTTCGGGTTAGATGGAGATAGAAGTGGTGGGAATCACTCTCCTGTATTTTTTATATATAATTCAGGTACAGTATACAGTACTCCTACTTCAATAAAAAGAGTTGACGATGGGGATTGGCATCATTTATTAGCAACTTTTAAACCATCTACTTATTTAAGGTTATATATTGATGGAGATCTTGAGCAAGAAAATACAACTTCAATTCCAGCGAGTATTGACAATGACAGTGCAGATTTTGTTATAGGTGCTATAGAATCTCTTGGTAGTGCGGTTAGTTTCTTTAATGGCTCTATTGACGAAGTAGCAGTATGGAATACAGACCAATCTGCAAATGTATCTGCTATTTACAATAACGGTCGCCCTGCAGACTTAACTTCTCTATCACCAGTATCATGGTGGAGAATGGGGGAGAATGCATCATGGAACGGTACTACATCAGTTTGGACTATCAAAGATCAAATAGGTAGTAATGATGGAACTAGTGCAGGTCCACCTAATTTAGTAGGTGATGCACCACAAAGTTTTGCAAATGGACTAAGTATATCTATGGATATAGATAGTAGAATTGGTGAGAGTGGATTTAGTAGTGATAATGCTCTTTCATATAATATGGAATACGATAGTAGATCAACATCAGTACCAGGATAAATAAATAAATAAATAAGAATGAATAATTTAACTTACGCAATATGTGATATTGCAACAGACATGCAAAATGTAGATTTTTCGCAAGTGGCACAATCAAGTGGTTTAACTTGTAGAAGAAGCTTAGATGACACTCTATTTGTAATTAAGTGGCCAAATGGTGTAATACCTACCTTTATCAACACAGGTATAGTTGTTCCATCTGAAACTTTAAATCAAACAGAAGTATTAGAATTAATGGCAACGCCTGAATGGTCAGAACCTGTCGAATAAATATAATTAAATTTTAATTAAATGAACAAAATTAAAGAAGAACAATTAAATAAAATCCAAGAGCAACAAACGACTTTAAATAAAATATTAAATGAAGTTGGTTACTTAGAAGCGCAGAAGCATGGGTTATTACACCAATTTGCGGGTATAAATAGAGAAGTTGAAGATCTTAAAAGTGAATTAGAATCTGAATATGGCGCTGTGAATATCAATGTTGAAGATGGAACTTATACACCAATAGAGGAAAAAGTTACCACAGATGTCTAGTGTTATAAGGAAGATTAGTATAGGATCTGACTATAAGAATGATGCCATGCATTATTCAGTTGGACAAGAGGTTTACGGTGGTCATACTATATGTGATATTATAAGTAACGAGAAAGATGGTGATTACTTTATTTATATAAAAAAGAATGATGAAGTTTTACCATGGAAGAAATTTAACTCAAACATGGCGATAGCTGTTGAATTTGATTTAGAATATTAATGAAAAGCTTATATGACTTTATTATAAAACCTTTAGGTGAAAGGTATAATAATGAAAAGAAAGTTGGTGATAAAACTTTAGTGTTAAATACTAAAATAGAAAGTTTTAAATCTGTTAATAATCTAGCAACTGTTATAGCAACCCCAAGTGCATTTGATACTGGAGTACGACCTGGAGATATCGTAGTTGTGCATCACAACATCTTTAGAAGATTTTACGATATGAAGGGTAGAGAGAAAAATAGTAGATCATATTTTAAAGACAATATGTATTTTTGTGCAGCTGATCAAATATACTTATATAAAAGAAGTGACGAGTGGATTTCACATATAGATAGGTGTTTTGTAAAACCTGTAGTTGAAACTTCCACCCTTAGTCCCGATAAGGAAAAACCACTAATTGGAATTATAAAATATGACAACCCATATTTAAATAAGTTAGGTGTAGAAGTTGATATGTTAATTACTTTCACACCGCAGAGTGAATTCGAGTTTATCATAGATGATGAACGTTTGTATTGTATGAAATCTAATAATATAGCTATAAAGCATGAACGTAAAGGAAACGAAAAAGAATATAATCCTGGCTGGGCGAAAGGCGGTCGAAGAGTTAATCAAGGTAGCTAAAGAACCTATTATAGATACCGCTGATGATATATCTGCTGATAGATTAAAAAACGCCGCTGCCACTAAGAAGTTAGCTATTTTTGATGCTTTTGAAATTCTAAATAGAATGGAGGAAGAGGAAAGAATGTTAAACAATAAACCGAAAGAAGAAGAGGAGAAAAAGAAGAAGAAGGAGAAGCAGTTTATGAGATTTCCAGAAGGGAGAAGTAAATGAGTTATCAGCAAACTTTATATAAAGTATTAAAAGACATCGTTAACCCTAAAATCTTAAAAAAGAAAAATAGGTTTAAGAAATGGGAGTATGGATATGATCCAGAATATGATTTTATAGTAATAAGTAAAGACGGTACTATTGGAGAAATCTACGAAATACAAAATCTCAAAATTGCTTTACCAGCAGAATCTGAATGCTATAAAAGAAGCAAGAAAAAAGAAGAACAATACTGGGAGAAAGCCAAATACCCCAAAGAGTTAAGTAAAATTAAAAGTAGATTTGATTGGGAGAAATATCCAGTTGAATTCAGAGAGGAGTGGTATGATTACATTGATCAAGAGTTTACTCGTAGAGAAAATGGTTTCTGGTTTGCGAACAATGGTGAGTCTACTTATATTACTGGTAGTCATTACAACTACTTGCAATGGTCAAAAATTGATGTTGGATCCGCTGATTATAGAGAATCAAACAGATTGTTCTTTATATTTTGGGAGGCATGTAAAGCTGACGATAGGTGTTACGGAATGTGCTACCTTAAAAATAGACGATCAGGATTTTCATTCATGTGTTCATCAGAAATTGTTAATCAAGCAACAATGTCAGCCGATAGTAGATATGGTATATTATCCAAAACAGGTTCAGATGCTAAGAAAATGTTCACGGATAAAGTTGTACCAATCTCGGTTAATTATCCGTTCTTCTTCAAACCCATCCAAGATGGTATGGATCGCCCTAAAACCGAATTGGCATATAGAGTACCAGCTTCTAAATTCACGCGAAGAAAGATTGAATCTAACGAGCAACTAAGGGAACTACAAGGACTAGACACAACTATAGATTGGAAAAACACTGGAGACAATAGCTATGATGGTGAGAAGTTAAAACTACTAGGGCATGATGAAAGTGGTAAATGGGAGAGACCTGATAATATTAAAAATAACTGGAAAGTTACAAAAACATGTTTAAGGTTAGGTAGTAGAATCGTGGGTAAATGCATGATGGGTAGCACTAGTAACGCGTTAGATAAAGGTGGTAAAAATTTTAAAGATATATATTACGGATCAGATGTGTTGAACAGAAACAAAAACGGTCAAACAAAAGAAGGTTTATATTCACTGTTTATCCCAATGGAATGGAACTATGAAGGTTTCATAGATATATATGGTCAACCTATATTTGACACTCCAACCACCCCAATTAAAGGTATTGATGGTGGGTTAGTAAACATAGGTGTTATTGAGCATTGGGAGAATGAAGTTGAAGGATTGAAAAGTGATCAAGATGGTTTAAATGAACTTTATCGCCAATTTCCAAGAACTGAACAACATGCTTTTAGAGATGAAACTAAAGAATCTTTATTTAACTTAATAAAGATTTATGAACAAATAGATTATAATGACGGGGTTAATAATTCAGCTAATGTTACCACTGGAAGTTTTCAATGGGAGAATGGAGTAATAGATACAAGAGTTTTATTTATACCTAATATTAATGGAAGATTTAAAATTTCTTGGGTTCCACCTAAAAATCTTCAAAATCAAGTGATTATAAAAAATGGTATAAAATATCCTAGTAATGAGCATATTGGGGCATTTGGGTGTGATAGTTACGATATTAGTGGTACTGTAGATGGAAGAGGATCTAATGGAGCTTTACACGGTTTAACTAAGTTTAGTATGGAAGACTCCCCAGCGAATCATTTCTTTTTAGAATATATTGCTAGACCACAAACAGCTGAGATGTTTTTTGAAGATGTGTTAATGGCGTTGGTATTTTACGGAATGCCTATATTATGTGAGAATAATAAACCAAGATTACTCTACTATCTTAGACGTAGAGGATATAGAGGATTTTCAATGAATCGCCCAGATAAGATTTGGAATAAATTATCTGTAACAGAGAGAGAGATAGGTGGTATACCAAACTCAAGTGAAGATATCAAACAAGCACATGCTTCGGCGATAGAATCTTATATAGATAGTTTCGTTGGATTGAAGGATGGTACGTGTGGTGATATGTATTTTCAAAGAACACTAGAAGACTGGGCGCGATTTGACATAAGTAAAAGGACCAAGCACGATGCTTCTATAAGTTCTGGATTAGCGATAATGGCGTGTAATAAAAATAAGTATAAACCTATCGCTGATAGATCGATTAAGAGTGTTGATTTTGGGTTTAAAAAATATGATAATGATGGTGTTGTTTCAAAAATAATAAAATAAATGGTTAATAGTAATACTAATAGTGTTTTTCCAGATCAGGTGGTACCGGATGCAGAGAAAATGAGCTTAGATTATGGACTTAAAGTTGGGAGAGCTGTAGAGGGTGAATGGTTTAGTTCTGGTAGAACTAGGTTTAGTGATAATTACACAAGATTCCATAATTTACGATTGTATGCTAGAGGAGAGCAATCTATTCAAAAATACAAAGACGAGTTGTCTATCAACGGAGATTTATCATATTTAAATTTAGATTGGAAACCAGTACCAATAATACCTAAGTTTGTAGATATTGTAGTTAATGGTATGTCTGATAAAGTATATGACATTAAAGCTTTTGCTCAAGATCCATCTGCGTTAAAAATAAGAACTAATTACGCTGAACATTTATATAGAAATATAAAACAGAAAGATTATATAAATCAAGTTAAACAATCTTTGGGTATAGATATTTCTGATATAGAAAATCCAGATTTAGCTCCACAAACAGAAGAAGAACTTTCCGTGCACATGCAATTAGATTACAAACAATCTATAGAAATTGCAGAAGAAGAGGCAATTAATAATACTTTAGAAAGAAATAGATACGAGTTATCTAAAAGAAGGATATTAAGGGATATAGTTACAATAGGTATTGGTGCTAATAAAACGGAATTTAATAAATCTGAAGGTGTAGTAGTTAAGTATTGCGATCCAGCCGCAATGATTTGGTCATACACTGAAGATCCAAACTTTGAAGATTTATTTTATGTAGGAGAGGTAAAGTCACTTACACTGCCAGAATTGAAAAAACAGTTTCCACACCTAACAGTGGAAGAACTAAAAGAAATAGAAAAATACCCAGGTAACTCTCAATATAATAGAAATTGGAATGGGAGAAGAGATAATAACACAGTGCAAGTATTGTACTTCGAGTGGAAGTCTTATACTAACCAGGTATTTAAAATAAAAGAAACACCGTTTGGTCTTGAGAAAGCTTTAGAAAAACAAGATACATTTGATCCTCCACCAAGCGATAACTTTAATAAAGTAACGAGATCAATTGAAGTGTTGTATAGTGGCGCTAAGATTTTAGGTCATGAAAAAATGTTAAAGTGGGAATTAGCTAAAAATATGACAAGACCTAAGGCTAATTTAGTAAAAGTAAATATGAATTATAATATATGTGCACCTCGCATGTATAGAGGAAGAATTGATTCATTAGTGGGTAGAATAACTGGGTTTGCTGATATGATTCAGTTAACGTCATTAAAATTACAACAGGTAATCCAAAGAGTGGTGCCAGACGGGGTCTATTTAGACGCTGATGGATTAGCGGAGGTTGATCTTGGAAATGGTACTAATTATAACCCAGCTGAAGCGTTAAACATGTATTTTCAGACTGGTAGTATAATAGGTAGATCCATGACACAAGACGGTGATCTCAATCATGGAAAAGTACCTATTCAAGAATTACAATCATCTAGTGGTGGTAATAAAATACAATCATTAATACAAACTTATCAATATTACCTTCAAATGATAAGGGACGTAACTGGTTTAAATGAAGCGAGGGATGGTACGGTTCCTGATAAACAATCTTTAGTTGGATTACAAAAACTAGCAGCAGCTAATTCTAATACAGCTACAAAACACATATTACAAGCAGAGTTGTTTCTTACCCTTAGAGCTTGCGAAAACATAGCATTAAGAATATCTGACTGTTTGGAATTTGATTTAACTAGAGAAGCTTTAAGATCTAGCATCAGTTCTTTCAACGTTGGTACACTAGAAGAAATGTATAATTTACATCTTCATGATTTTGGGATTTTTTTAGAACTAGAACCAGACGAGGAAGAAAAGGCATTGCTAGAACAGAACATAGATAGAGCGTTGCAAACACAATCCATTTACCTAGAAGATGCAATTGACATTAGGCAAGTTAAAAATTTAAAACTAGCCAATCAATTAATAAAACTAAGGAGAAAGAAAAAAGCTAAAGCAGATCAAGAGGCTCAACAAGCTAATATCCAAGCTCAAGCTCAAGCTAATGCTGATCAAGCTGAAAAAGCCGCAATGAATGAGGTGCAGAAACAGCAAGCTCTTTCTGAATCTAATATACAATTTGAACAAGCGAAATCTCAATTTGAGATTCAACGTATGGAGCGTGAAGCTCAAATCAAAGCACAGCAAATGGAACAGCAATTTAAATATGATATGCAATTAAAATCTGCTGATATTAATAAAGACAAGGAAAAAGAGCAACTTATTGAAGATCGAAAAGATAAAAGAACTAGAATAGAAGGTACACAACAATCTCAAATGATTGATCAAAGAAAAAATAATACATTACCAATAGATTTTGAATCACCTTACAAAGTAGATGTGGGTGAATTTGGAGTTTAGTTATTAATTTTATAATATTATATTATGTCAGAAAAACAAGAAGAAAAAGAAGTAAAAGAAGAAGGTACTTTTAAAATGAAAAAAAAGAAAAAACCTTCAATGAAGAAACTAAATAGTAAAGATAACGTAACAAAAATAGATTTAACTAAAAAAGAATCGGATGCCGTTCAAGAGTCAAGCCCAGATGAAAAAGTGTTACAGTCTAATGCGGAAAGCAACGAGACAGAACAAGAAAATAAAGTGGGACTGCAAGAAGTGGTGGAAACACACACCGAAAAACCAACCGCTACCGAAGAAAGTAAAGAAGAAGTAATAACACCTGTTATTCAAGAGATAACAGACATAGGGGAGAAACAAACCGAAACACCTCCTGTTGCTGTACTAGATACTCCACGAATAGAACTACCTGAAAATGTAGAAAAGTTAGTTGAGTTTATGAAAGACACGGGTGGAACAGTAGAAGATTATATTAGATTAAACGCGGACTACACTAATGTGAATGACGACGTGTTATTGAAAGAATATTACAAAAAAACTAAACCTCATTTAGATACTGAAGAGATTGAATTTGTTTTAGATGATAAATTTACATATGACGCAGATTATGATGATGAAAAAGATATTCGCAAGAAAAAACTTGCGATTAAAGAAGAAGTTGCAAAAGCCAAAAGCTTTTTAGAAGAAATGAAAATAAAGTATTACGACGAGATCAAGTTGAGACCGGGTACTACTCAAGAGCAACAAAAAGCAATGGACTTTTTCAACAGATACAACGAAGAACAAGAAGCGAGCAAGCAAAGGCATGATGAATTTAAAAGCACAACTAAAAATTATTTTTCTGATGATTTCAAAGGTTTTGAAATTAACGTTGGAGAAAAGAAATTTAGATACGGTGTGAAAAATCCTAATGAAGTTGCTGATGCCCAATCAGACATTTCTACATTTATTAAGAAGTTCTTAAGTGAAGATGGTAGCGTGAAAGATTACAAGGGATATCATAAAGCTATATATGCAGCACGTAACGTTGATACGATAGCGCAACATTTTTATGAGCAAGGCCAAGCCGATGCTATTAAAAACGTTTCAGCTAAATCGAAAAATATAAGTAACGAAGCAAGGCAAAGTCCTTCAGGTGATATTTATATTAACGGTTTACGTGTTAAAGCAATTAGCGGCGTTGATAGTTCTAAATTGAAAATACAAAAGAGAAAATTATAAACTAAAAACTATAAATTATGGCGTTTGCGACCGGAGGAAGTTTTCCTCCATCACTTGTACCAAGTCAAAGGAGACAAACATTAAGTGGCAATTATTTAAATTGGGCTGATGGAACATCTGACTTTGCACAACAATACCTACCTGAGCTTTATGAGCAAGAGGTGGAGAGATATGGTAATAGAACCTTATCTGGATTTTTAAGAATGGTTGGGGCAGAAATGCCTATGACCTCAGATCAAGTAATATGGTCTGAACAAAATAGATTACATGTAGCATATAATCAAGTAGCTTGTACTGGAGCTAATCAATTAACAGTTACATTAACTGCACCAGCAACTATTGCTGCTGTAAAAGTTAATCAAACTATATTAGTTTCTGATAATGCAACTGGATTAATAACTCAAAAAGCCATCGTAACTAATGTAGCTCTTGGTGTTATAACTGCTACTCCTTATGATACAGCTGCTTTCAGTGTGGCAATACAAGCATTAGCTGGAGCAAGCGATTTAAGTTTATTCGTATATGGATCAGAATGGGAAAAAGGATCTTCAGATGCTGCTACAGTATCTATTACTCCTGGTTTTCAAGAATACAGCAATTCTCCAATTATATTAAGAGATAAGTACCAAGTTAATGGTTCTGATGCTTCTCAAATTGGTTGGGTTGAAGTAGCTACTGAAGATGGAACATCTGGATACTTATGGTATCTTAAAGCTGAATCTGAAACAAGGTTGAGATTTGAAGATTACATGGAAATGGCAATGGTTGAAGGTGAATTAGCTGGACACGCTTTTACACCTGGTAGTTGGACTGCTGGTAACGTTCTAAAAGGTACTGAAGGTTTATTTGCTGCTATTACAGCTAGAGGAAACGTTTATAACGGTTTCGCTGGTGCTGCTGCTCCTGGTTCAGGTGCTATGGCAGATTTTGATGCTATCTTAAATCAACTAGACAAGCAAGGTGCTATTGAAGAAAACATGTTATTCTTAAGTAGACAAACTGCTCTTGATTTTGACGATATGATCGCAGCTATGGCTGGTGGAGGTTATGCTTCTACTGCTTCAGCTTCTTATGGTCTATTTGATAATGAAGAAGAAATGGCATTGAATTTTGGATTTTCAGGGTTTAGAAGAGGTTCTTATGACTTCTATAAAACTGATTGGAAATATCTAAACGATGCTTCAACTAGAGGAATGTCTAGCGCGATTGATGGTGTTTTAGTTCCTGCTGGAACTTCAACTGTTTATGATCAAATGCTTGGTCAAAACATTAGACGTCCATTCTTGCACGTAAGATACAGAGCTTCTGAAACAGAGGATAGAAGATACAAAAACTGGATCACTGGTTCGGTTGGCGGAGCTTATACCGATGGCGTAGATGCTATGACAGTACACTTTCTATCAGAAAGATGCTTAGTAACACAGGCTGCTAATAACTTCGTGTTATTCCAAACTGTATAATTATTAACATTTTAAAATAGAAATTATGGCAAAATATATAAAAATATATATAACGAGTAGCGGTGGCGCTGAATTAACTGGATATAGATTAATAGATATAGATAATATTAAAGATATAATCCAAGTAAACACAACAACTTGTGTTGTACAATACGCAGACCCTGCTGGTGGTGGTGCAGTTGATAGAGTCGAACTAACAGTAGATACTATGGCTGCTAATTCACCAAAATTAGTCGATAATATCGTTGCAACTATTGAAACAGCTCTAGGGCAAATATATCCAATACCAGCTGTCAGTTTGACAGGGATTGGTGCTGCAGATGCAGATGTAACTATCACAGCATACGAGTACAAAACATAAGAACAACTAACAATAAGATCCCGTTTCGGCGGGGTCTTTTTTTAAATATTTATATTATATTATATCATGGAAGAAATAAAAGAAAAAAAGAAATCTACGAAAGTAGAAACTAAAAAAGCTCCCGTCGTAACAGATACTTGGGAGTATAAAGATAGAACTTATTATTTAACTAGCGGTAAAGAACCGTTAACATTTACTATACCAGCAAGACATACTCGAAGATACCCTTTAGTTTGGTTTGATCCAGAAAAAGGTTATGAAAGAGAATTAAGATATGCTACAAATCAAAAAAGTATTTTTGTAGATGAGCAAGAAGGACCTGCAACTTTAAAACATGTTGTGTTTGAAAATGGTACTTTACATGTTCATAGTACGAAAAGAAATTTACAAGAATTTTTAGCAGTACATCCTTTTAATAATGTTTTGTTTAAAGAACTAGATCACCATGTAATAGCAACTAATCAACTAGAGGATTTAGAATTAGAAATACACGCGATGAATGCTGCTAACTCAATTGATATTGATCAAGCTGAAGCTATTTTAAGAGTGGAAGTTGGTTCTCAAGTATCTAATATGAGTTCTAAAGAACTTAAAAGAGATGTGTTACTATTTGCTAAAAAGAATCCTAAATTGTTTATTAATTTAGCAAACGATGAGAACGTTGTTCTTAGGAATTTTGCTATCAGAGCGGTGGAAGCTAATATAATTAAACTAGCCGATGATCAAAGAACCTTTAAATGGGGTAGTAATGATAGAAAACTAATGACCGTTCCATTTGACGAAAATCCATATTCAGCAATGGCTGCGTGGTTTAAGACAGATGAAGGATTAGAAGTTTACAGATCAATAGAGAAACGTTTATCTTAAAAATATCATTTAACATGTGATAATAATAGAGGTGGCTATGCGGCCACCTTTTTTATTAATAAAAAACTTCAAATGGCAGTAAACGTAGACACAGTATACAAAACTGTTTTGTTGATACTAAATAAAGAACAGAGAGGTTATATACCTCCTTACGAATTTAACAAAATAGCCACTCAAGTTCAACTCGAAATATTTGAAAAGTATTTTGAAGATCTTAATCAACAATTACGTGTTCCTGAAAATGACAGTGAATATGCTAATCGTGTTAAAAATGTAGATGAAAAAATAGATATATTTAAAAGAATTTGCGACGCAACCTATAGCACTGATTATTTTTATTTACCAAACAATGATATAACCGCGGCGACCTTAACGGTTGGTGGTACAGGTTACAGCACTTCCATTGTTCCACAAGCAACAACTGGTGGTAGTGGTAGTGGTTGTACTGTTAATACTGTTGCTACCGCTGGTGCAGTTACTAGCTTTACTATAGCTAATCGTGGTAGTGGTTATCAAATTGGTGATATTCTCACTATATCTGGTGGTGGTGGTAATGCTACAATAACTGTAACTACCATATGCGATCCTGTCCATAGATTAGGTACTGTAATGTACAGAGAGAAAGAGGTACAAAGAATCCAACGAAATGAGTATCTACTCGTGAACAAGTCTTCTCTCACAACTCCAACAACTATAAATCCGGTATATATACTAGAAGGAAACGTTTCAATATCAGCCTTACATGATAAGATATTTGTATACCCCAATTCTATACAGAGTGGTGTAACTGTTTCGTATGTTACAAAACCAACTGATCCAGATTGGGGTTATACAGTTGGTAGTAATGGTGAATATTTACATTCACCTGGCGCGTCAACAAATTTTCAATTACATGGATCTGAACAAACTAACATTATATTAAATATACTAATATATGCAGGTGTTATAATACGTGATCCTCAGATAGTACAAAACGCAGCGCAGATGGTACAGCAAGACGAAGTAAACGAAAAAAGTTAAGATATGGCATCAATTAGAGAAACTAACGAACAATATTATGCAGGTACTCAAACATTACGAGGTGATGCTGTAGGTACAGCAGGTCAATCATTTACTTTTACGTTTAATACCCCACTATCTTTAGGTAGTGATAGTAGTTGGGATCCAACTGTAAATGAATACGCACTTAATAATTTTAAAATATATACATCTGCTACAGCTACTGCAGGCACTTGGGTGGAATATATATTAGCGTACACTGTAACTACTACTCCCGTAGGACCTAATGTTAATAGTTTGATTACTATAACTGCTGTTATACCAGCAAATATATATGTAAAAGTAGAATTAATTGAAACTGCTATAGAACATAATTACGGTGGATATTCTTATGTTACAATAGACGATATAGTAAATAACTTTTTAGTTGGTTACGTGGGGGAAGGGAAGCTAATACCTAGTGTAAAAAGAACTGATGTAATATTTCATGCAAAACGAGGTTTACAAGAGTTTAGTTATGATACATTGAAAAGTGTTAAATGTCAAGAACTAACTATACCACCCAGTTTATCTTTAATTATTCCACAAGATTATGTTAACTATGTTAATCTATCTTGGGTTGACGCTTTAGGTGTTAAGCATATAATATACCCTACACGACTAACTAGTAATCCAACTGAAATACCTATGCAAGATAGTGATGGCGCACCCACTCAAGATAACTTTGGTGATAATTTAGAAGGTGATTCTATAACAGAGGATCGTTGGGATAATGCTAGTGATTATTTTATATCTGGAGCATATACAGCGGACATGTACAATGCTGGTGTTTATAATTGGAATTGGGAGAAGTTAGCGTTTGGTAGGAGATATGGATTGAATCCAGAGACATCACAAAGAAATGGTTGGTTTACTATAAATGAAAGGGAAAATAAGTTTTCTTTTAGTAGCAACCTAAATGGTCAATTAATACTGTTAGAATATCTTTCGGATGGTTTAGCATACGACAATGATACACGTGTCCCTAAAATGGCTGAGGAGGCTATGTACATGCATATAGCATACAGTATATTGGCTAGTCGCATTAATCAACCAGAATATGTAGTGCAAAGATTTAAAAAAGATAGGAGAGCAGCCTTACGTAATGCTAAAATAAGGTTACAAAATATTAAGTTAAATGAAATTGTACAAGTAATGAGGGGTAAATCTAAATGGTTAAAACATTAATTAAATGCCAGAAGTAAAGAATATATTTCTCAAGTCTAAAATGAATAAAGACTTAGATGATAGATTAATACCTAAAGGTGAGTATAGAGATGGGCGAAACATATCTATTAATAGATCTGATGATGCTGATGTTGGTGCTTTAGAGAATATCCTAGGTAATAGGTTATTAACAGACTTTGGATTAAGTGATAGTTGTAGTCTAGAAATTATAGGTAGACACATGGACGAAGCAAATAGTAGAATATTTGTGTTCATGACAAGTTACACTGATTCATCTGTTAATGGTTTAGATAATCACACATGTGATAGTCATACTGCACCATTAGATATAAAGTGTTACATTATTGTGTATGATATAATAAATGATACTTATAATGTTTTGGTTTCTGGATTTTTTCTAAACTTTTCAAAAACACACCCAATATACGGTATAAATATTATTGAAAATTTATTATTTTGGACAGATAATAGAAATCAACCTAGAAAAATAAATATCAAAACAGCGTTAAGTAATTCTAGTTATTATTTTTTAGAAGAACATATTTCTGTGGCTAAATATTACCCTTACCAACCAATTAGTTTGATAGATAGTTCTGTTAGCACCATGCAAGATGTTGTTAGTGATCTTTTACCAGATGGTGTTACTACAAATCCACATGGTCCATCGGGTACTGGAGCGGGATGGGATGGGGATAAAGAATTTTTAAGGGATAAATTTGTTAGGTTTAGTTATAGATTTAAATATGACGATGACGAATATTCGTTAATAGCTCCATTCACACAGTCATGCTTTGTACCTGAGCAGGATGGGTATTTTATAGAAACCACTGTTCATAAGGATTTTCAAAATGCTTATAAAAGTACTGAGGTTGATTTTATGAGGAATAAGATTAACCAAATAAAGCTAATGATCCCAGCACCTACAAATACAGTTTCTTTTGGAGGGTTGCCAGGTATGGGTACTTGGCAAAAAGCTTTTGAATATTTTAAAATAAAAGAATTACAAGTGTTGTATAGGGAAGCTGGCAACATGTCCTTAAGAGTTGTCGCTGATATAACTAAGGATGATTTCGCGTTAGCAGGTGCAGCCACTCATTATGAGTATACTTATAAATCTGAAAAACCATTTAAAACATTACCAGAAAGTGACGTGATTAGAGTTAATGATCTCGCTCCAGTTAGAGCCTTAGCACAAGAAACTGCTGGTAATAGAATTATATATGGTAATTTTGTAAACAAGCATACACCACCATTGTCTTTAAGTTTTAATGCTAATGTGGGGATAAAAGGTGGGGCTGTGATGCGCCCAGGTAGCGTGGTAAATGAAGACGCGAGAATAGAATATCAAAATCACACATTAAAACAAAATAGAACATATACGGTTGGTGTTGTATTGTCAGACCTGTACGGTAGGCAGTCAAGTGTAATTCCCGCATCAATAAATGGTGCTGATACTATATTTCATGATTATAAAACCTCAGGATGGGTGCCAGGTGTTATAACAGATAATGACACGTGGCCAGGAGACACTTTAAAAATAACATTCGACCAAGCTATACCAACGGAAATAACTGAAAATGGATATCCAGGTTTATATGATAAAAGCCGTACTAGTACAATTTTGAATTCAAAAAATCCGTTAGGTTGGTTTAGTTATAAAATAGTCGTTAAACAACAAGAGCAAGATTATTACAACGTTTATTTTCCGGGTATATTAGATGGTTATACTAATGCCCCATCAGCAGCAACACTTGCAGATCCGATTGGACATATAACTTTACACGGAGATAATATAAATAAAATACCTAAAGATTTAACAAATGTAGGACCTAATGATTTATTATTTAGCAGTGGGGAAAAAGAAGAGAATGTTCCACCTACATTTGATTCTAACAGTGCTCAACACGTGGGTAATAAATTAGGCTTCACTGATCCTATAGAGCAGTGGAGTCAAGTTGAATGGCAACAAGTACATGAGTTCGCTGGAAGGGCTAATCACGAGTGGATGATGTCAAGGCGAAATTCTAGCGTAGTATTATTTGATAGAGTCACTAATACTAACGCCACTGAAACAATACAATGGTACCCGTATAGCGTTGGTTCAAGAGTAACGTCAGATACGGTTATAACTATTGGTAAATTAACAGACTTAAGTTTAGCTACAGTAGCAACACCAATTGTTCAACCTGAATATTATAACGCAGCAGATAATCCATTAGCCGCGAGATTAAAACTATCTACAGACAGCACTGGTAATTTTCCAGGTACTACTTCCGCAGCGGGGAAACGCCCACTTTTAGCAATATCAGAAACGGAACCGGTAAAATCTAAAATAGATTTATATTGGGAGACAACTACAGCTGGAGATATATTTTCATTAAATGATAATATAATAAACAATGATAACGTTAGTGTCCAAGTGTGGAAAGATCAAGGTAGCTTTTCATATAGCGTAACCGCTCCAACGACTAACACTTCATTTAACGAAATAAATACCACCGCTAACGTTTTAAAAGATTTCCAAGCGTGGAATTATAATACAGCTGCAATTTTAACAGCAACAATGGAACTAACAAGTGTCACTGATGGTTATGGAAACGATGTAACCCATAAGTTCGTTTTAAATGCAGGTGCGGGACCATCATCATACACTTTAGACATGGCTGCAGGTGAAACGTTTTTATTTCACTCAGACATGAATTATAATTGGTATTCACCTAATATAACTGTAATCGAAACTGCTACAGGACATAACAGCACTTTACCCATTGGGCCGATATTGTTGACCAACGCAGCTCCTTCATTTACCACTCCAGGAGCACCTATAAGCGTGTCAGGGGCGCCAGGTGCTAATCTAACCACTGTTACGTGTGAAAATGGTAGTGCTTCCCCTATATTAAAAAGAACACAACTTACTTATGTAGTTATGGGTGGTAATTCTAAATATTTCAATATTACACCTTCAGGAATTGCTCAAGGTAACGCAGTGTTAAATAGCAATCTAACTACACCCCCTGGTTTTTATAGCGTACAATTACAAGTTACAGATGGTGGTGGATTAACTGAATTATCCCCAATCATAACTGTCACTATAACTTAACACTATGGCGTATTCACTAGATGTAACATATTACAATTCTTTTTGGTTAAAAAAAGTTACTAAAGATCCTGCTATTGGTCCTCCTGTTCCAGCGACCGCAGATTGGCCTGGTCTTCCTTGGAATCCAACTAGCTACCCAACATTTCCCTTTACACGAACTGGAGCCGCGCCGTGGGTGAGCGCTGATGCTGCTGATCACTGGTACATAGAGGAATCTAGAATAAGGGGTGGATATAATAATCAAATAGTTGATTTAGGCGTTAGAGCATATACAAGTAGTAAGAATCCTCAACAAAGAACAAGGGGTAATGCTTTAATTTATTCTGGACTTTATAATTCTAGAACAAGCGTAAACAACACCAACGCGTTTCCCTCTGGTGAAGATATAACTAGAAGTTTAGATCCTAGATTTGGTGATATCCAGAAACTATACGCTGAAGATACTAATCTTATAATTTTTCAAGAATATAAAGTTAGTAGATCACTTATTGACAAAGATAATATATACACTACTGAGGGTGGTACTCAAACACAAATGAGTGGTGTAGTTATAGGGCAAAATGTACCATATGTTGGTGAATACGGTATTAGTAAAAATCCAGAGTCATTTGCTATACATGGCTATAGGAAATACTTTGTAGATAAAAATAAAGGTTTTATTTTAAGATTATCTAGAGATGGTATTACAGAAATTTCATCATATGGAATGAGGGATTATTTTAGAGATACATTAGCTAGTATACCAGATGGAAAACAAATAGAGTATACTCCAACTGTTGCGGGGGTGGTAGGATCATATACTGCAAGTAATTGGGGCTCGGATTTTGTCACTATAACAGCTAATCCATGTTGTGTTGTTGAGCCAGGTATGTACTTACAAGTTGAATTAGGTGGTATATGGTACACAATTACCGGGCCGCAAGACATGAATTTATGGGTGATATATGTGACCGATAATGGTGACGGTACTTGTGAAATAAAATTTAATCAAGAGCAAATAAATCCCGTAGGAGCTTTTGTCGTGGGGGCTAATGTTAGGTTTTTTAAATACTTTAATAGTCAAGTTGCGGGTGGTTTTGATACTCATAATCAATCTTACGTTGTCTCTATGCAGGAGCGAAGATCAGACGTGATTTTAGGTTCAGACGCTTCAAACGTATATAGTACACTTAGTTTTGATGAAGAAGCAAAAGGGTGGACAAGTTTTTATGATTATAAACCAAGATTTTTAGGTAGTTTACAAAATAATTTTTATACGTTTTTTGGTGAATCATTATATAAACACTATATTGATCCTGTAGTTTTCCCAAATACTAGATGTAATTTTTATGGTGTACAAAATAATGCTAGTATTACGTTCGTGTTTAATCCAAACCCATCTATTAATAAAAACTTTAATACTATTAGTTATGAAGGAAGTAGTGGTTGGAAGGCTGATTATTATCAAGGTGATATTGAAGGGGTAAATACAATAGATGGAGGCACTACTTGGATAGATAATCAAGATGTAATTAACAGTGTTATGAGTTATA
>Ga0208011_1000185_pt1 | contig 26849 bp, 39 predicted proteins | sample 7_EtaG_FD_184080 | JGI IMG/M metagenome (GOLD analysis project Ga0208011, IMG submission 184080) | Marine viral communities from the Subarctic Pacific Ocean - 7_ETSP_OMZ_AT15161 metaG (SPAdes) (version 2) | ecosystem: Environmental > Aquatic > Marine > Oceanic | place: Pacific Ocean | collected...
GACGACGTAACTGATACTCAAGTACATGTAGCTTTTAATGAAATATACCAAGAAGTAGTTTATAGATTAAAGAATGATTTTTAATTTACAAACTAAATACGATCACTGATGGATAATATAATTAAATAAAATATAAAATGAAACAAAAAGAAAAAGACACAGAAGAATTAACTCATGTAGCTATGTTTGGTAGTAGAAATACTATCACTGAAGCGTTTGATTATGCTAAAATGGTATGTGAGAGATCTACAAAGTCTGATTATATTTATAACTTGACTGCGCTCATGGTTATATGGAATACATTATCAGACAGTTATGAACCGTTAGTGAGAAAGGAACAAGAGAATGAGTAAGAGAATAACATTATATCAAAGATTAAAACCAGAAGCCAAAGCTGGATTAGAAAGTATTAAAAATGAACCATATAAATTAAGTATAAATATTATTGTGAATTTACTTAAATCTAAGCAATTTTACTCTGATCTAACAATTGATGAGTTGAAAAATATTATTGTGTTTTCTGAAGTAGAACCAAAATCAGTATTTGATATGAAATTTGGAGATTTTCTTTTTGAACCAGACTTAGATGAAGCGCCATGAGAACAACATATGAAGAAATATTTGAATTACTAGGCATTAAGAATGTAACTAGTAAAAGACAGAGGAAAAATGGTACTCATGTATTTGAAATACCATTTGAAACTTATGGTGGAGATAGAATAAGGTTGGCTACATATAAGAGCGGTGCAGTTAGAAATGTTAATAGCTGTTATAGTTGTTATCAACTTAATCCAACTAAACTAGAAAAATGGCAAAATACTGACTTTGATCACAAAGTAAGGATACCAATAACTAGTCACGAAGGTAGATTAGAATTCTTATTTAAATTTATAATAAGGAATTACTATAAAAAACAACATACTATAACTAAATGGAAAACTTATACTCATGAACCTAACATTTCAGTGACGGTTAATGGACATAAATATAGAATACAATGAAAGACGAAACAGTAGAAAAATTGATCTCTAAATCCAAAGATGGAAAAACGAGGCAAGTGGTTAGAATAACTAAACACAAAGGACATAAGAACCGAAAGGGAGAGGTATATAAAACATCTAGAACTTTACATTTAAAAGCAAAATGAGAACTTATTATTGTAGAGATTGCCAAGATGATTGGTCAACAAATGAAGAAGAAACCTGGTGTACCCAGTGTTTAGGAGATAATATAAAAGAAACATAAAATGACAGTAGAAGAATTAATAGAAGAACTAAGATTGTTTAATCAAGAAGCTCAAGTGAGATTTGCATCTCAACCAAGTTGGCCTTTTGAATATTCTATCAATGGAGTAGTACAAACTACCGTAGAAAATCAACAAGATTCAGCAGTTGAAGAAGATGTAGTATATCTTGAAGAAGGTAGACAAATAGGATATTTACCTAGTGAAGCTAAAGAAGAATTAGGTTGGTAATGAAAAAATTAAAGCACATAGAGTTAACACACCAAGAATGGTTAGACGCGTTGCGTTGCCCTACTCCTGTGCGTAATAAAAAGAAATACAGAAGAAAAGAGAAACATAAAAATAAAAATGAAGAGTAAATTAAAAGCAATTTATAAAACAGTATCTTCAATAATAGTAATAACATTTGCATCAGTGTTTTTTGTTATCACTTATTATTTAGCTAAACTGTGGAATTTAATTAAAAAATTATGGAAGAAAAAAGAAAAATAAAATTATTATTAGATCATCTAGGATCAGAAGTAACTCATGATTATAATGATATACTTAATTGTGATTATCATTTATGTGAGGAAACTACAGCTGACGGGTATGGAGTATATGTATTTTCAAGTCCTCACGAAGCTCCAGAAATTAATGAGAATGTATACTATTATAATTATGGTTTAGGAGAAAAAGTTGTAGAAAAACTAATAGAAGGTAATACAGTGGTATTTGTAGATGATTACGAATATGATTATTTACATGTACAAGAACTATTATTAGAGGAATTTGAAGAATATGTAGATGATATATTACAAGATGAAGAATTAAATATAAATGAAATAAAAGAATTAAAAGATGAGTACGGAGTCGAAGAAAAAGAAACAGAAACTACCTAAGTGGTTTAATGGAGAGGTATACCCAGAAGGAGAGGTTGTAAGAAACCCATTCTCTGGACAAGAATATGAATTAACAGCTGAAGAACTTAGTATGTATGACTTGATCATAGGATTACAAATGGTAATTGAATCACTATACGGAGGAGATATGCTTGATCCAGACACTGCGTATTTACAAAAAGATATGGCGAGAGGATTAAGTTGGTTTAGACAAAATAACCCAGAAGCATATATGGTTTTACTAGATTAACACGATTAGCACAGAGCACCATTACATGAAAGTGTTTAATTTCCGGTGTAGCAAGCTCGTACTCACAAAGTACGGGCTTTTCGTGGTAGAAAGAATTAATAATTAAAAAAAAAGATGGCAGTAACAAGAGATGAATTTGAAGCGTACACATATGTACAGCATTCAGGCGTAACTAATATGTTTGATGTAAAAACAGTTAGTCGATTAAGTGGTTTAGATAGACCTAAAATAATAGAAATCATGGAAAAATATGATATCTATAGTAAAAAATATAGTGAAGATGAGTAGAAGATATAAAATAGAAAGATATTTAGATAGATATAATCACTTTATGGAGCTGGTAAGAACACTTACCGGCTTAACTGTGTTAATACTACAAGTAATAATACTATTAAGCTTATGATAGGTGAAACAGGATATATAATAATAGAAATAAGAGATCATGAGATTTTTTAGTTGGAAAACTTTAAAAATAATGGTAATAATGTTTGCTGTAATTAGCTGTGCAGCGAAACGTAGAGCTAGTCCGTGCAAACAATGCCCTCATTACTCTTATTCACATTGGTATCTAGAATACTTAACATTAAATAGTAATATAGAATTTGCAAACAATAAAATTAAATTAAATGGGGACAAGAAGTTTAACAAGAGTGATTCCACGGCAAAAGGGATTATCTTACAGTGAAGGTCACAATCACGTAGAAAAAAGTGTGATAAATATGTATCGTCAATATGATGGATATCCAACTGGTCATGGAATTGATCTAGCGGAATTCTTAGACGATTTTAAAGTAGTAAACGGATTAAGTATTCCTAGGCCTACTAAAGTGGCTAATGGAACCGGCTGTTTAGCCGCTCAACTAGTACAACATTTTAAAGATGGACCAGGTCATATATATTTAGAAGCATTAAATGGAGAACCAGGAGATAGTGGGGAGGAGTATATATATACTTTATACCCTAAAGAAGGTGAACCACTTTACATATCTATATATGATGTATGGAAAGAAGAATGTATTTTTGTAGGTACAGCTGAAGATCTTTTAAATGAATATGCGTAGGTTACAAACTAAATACGATTACTCATGGATAATATAAATACAAATGTTTAAATAACGAGGTATGACAAATAAAGAAATGGAGAAATTAGCTGATTTAATAGTGACAAAACTATTAATAACACTAAGTCACGGTAATCCAGTGAGTGATGCTGTAGAAGCTGAGTTCATTCGAGAAATCATTATGTCAGATAATGAGTATGATATAACTGAAGAAGAGATGCTAATGGGGGAATTAGCAAGATTACAAACTATTTTAATGATATACGAAGGTGAAGATACAGTGGCTGGTTATGAAAAAGCAGCAATAATCTCCCAAAAAATAAAAAGAATACAACATAAATTAAATAAAATATGATAAAGCCAATGCTAGCGCACATGTATAACCCGGATAAAGCAATATTTCCGTGTTATATACAACCAAAATTAGATGGTGTTCGCTGTATAATAACAAGACAAGGAGCTTTCTCAAGGACAGGGAAAGAATTTAAAAATATAGAACATATAAAAGCTCATTTAGAAATCAATTTTTTTGATAGATTTCCAGATGTAATATTAGACGGTGAATTATATAATCATGATCTAAGGAACGATTTTGAAAAAATAATATCATTGGTCAGAAAAACAAAACCAACTGATGACGATCGTTTAGAGGCATCAAGATTAACACAATTTCATTGTTATGATATAATACCGACCATTGAGAGGTGTGGGGACGGCATGCCTAGGTGTACTTATGAATTTAGAAAAGGATTTCTTCATTGGGAATTACCACAAAGCGATTGTGTACATTTTATAAATACAGCTTATGCTCGTAATGAGAATATGGCTAAGTTATTTCACAAAAAAAACTTAAAAGCTGGATATGAAGGATCTATGTATAGAAGTATAGATGGATATTACAAAGGAACTAGATCTTGGGATTTAATGAAGTTTAAAGATTTTGAAGATGCTGAAGCTATAATTGTAGGTTACGAAGAAGGTAAAGGCAAACGTGAAGGAACTTTAGGTAAATTTATGATGCAAGATGACGAAGGAATTCAATTTGGATGTCCGCCAGGTAAGGGTTATAATTATACAGATATGGCTGTAATGTTAGCAGAAGTCCATAAATACATGGGACAAAGAGCAACATTTACATATTTTGGTAGAACTAAAGCTAATAGTTATAGACATCCATTATTTAAATGTATAAGAAATTATGAATAAATGTCAAGCATGCAATAAAACCAACGATGTGGTCTGGTCAGATACTTGTAAAAAATGTAGAGATATGGGATGTGATTACGAAGAATGGGAATGTGCATTGTGTCATAGCTGGATGTCAGAAAAAGAATATAACTTTTGTGATATATGCCCTCATTGTAGGGATAGAGAGCCATCTTCACTAGATGAACTAGGAGAAGAATATGAAAATAAATTTGATAAATTAGGATTTTAAAAATGAGAAAATTAATATTTGAATTATACTTAAATAATGAGATTAGTATGGAAATTGCTAATAAGATACTAGATAAATACTATGAATAGAATAATATCTTATAAAGATAATAGGTATATAGTAAAAAGAATTATAAAAAACGAACCAGAGGATCATTTAGATTTTTGGAAAGAAATTATTATACATGATTTAGCTTTAAAAAGAAATAATGAATTTTGGTTTTTACAAGAAATTACAGAAGTAGATATTTTAAAAGAAACGAATAATGGGGGCAAATAAAAGATATTTTACAAATATGAGGGATTATTTTCAACAAAAATATAGTTTTGTTGAAGAGGAAATCTTATGGGAAACTTTAAAAAAAGATGAAGAAATATAATGTAAAAAATTATATAAGGTACAAAGAAGATTTAAAACTTGCTATACAAAGAATACCAAAAAAATCTGATTTTACTTTATATACTAGAAAAGAATTAAAGGTTATATTCTTACCTTTAGTCGAAAACGTAGCGAGGAAATTTTCCACAGCACAACCAGCATCAGGTACATTAAGTATATTAGACTTGATACAAATTGGAGCTGGCGGATTATGCCACGCTGTTGATCGACTAGAAATGGATACATTAATGGAATCTCTAGACCAAGAGAAAACTATCAAATCATTCTTATCAAAACGCATACGAGGCGCAATCCGAAGAGGTATTGACACCGATCGAGGAGACATGCGTATTCCAGAGCATAAGCTCAATGAAATAAGAAGGAATAAAAAGAATAAAGAGATGGTTCAAATGTTTTTTAATAGCATTTTCTTGAGTATAGATTCTAAACCTTACAATGACGATGATATGATCTATCAAATACCTGATAAATCTGAACCTTATAATACTGGTTTATTAAACTCTTATTTAATGAGTTTATTAAAAAAGCATTTAGATTACAGAGAGTACGAGGTATTGAGATTAAGTTATGGTTTAGATTGTGAGAAACACTCTGCTAAACAAATTGCAGAGCATTTAAATATAGTTGGAGCTAGTGATTATGTTAGGGTTTCTGAGCTGAAAAAATCAGCTGTACAGAAATTAATTAATAATGTAGATCACTCGCAAGTGCTTGATTATCTGTAAGTTACTAATGTAAATTGTCAAAAATACATGTAATTATATAATCAGTACGAATTTAAAACATAAGAGACGAATGGACATAAACGAAAAATTAGCTACTATCCAAACGGAGTTTAAATCTAAAAAATCCAGATTTAACTCCTTCGGCAAATACTATTTCCGGTCTGCCGAAGATATCCTCGAAGCTACAAAACCCTTTCTTAAAAAGTTAGGAGTAACTGTTGTAATAACAGAACAGTATATACATACTGAAATGTTACCTATATTAGAAACAACTGCTACATTGTCAGATGAATCTGCATCTGTATCAGCAACTGCTATAGTAGGGGTCGATATGCAACAAAAAGGTATGCAAACACCACAGAAATTTGGTGCTGCATCGTCCTACGGGAAGAAGTATGCTTTGGGTAATCTATTTTTAATAGATGATACGCAGGATAGTGATGCTACAAACAATCACGGAAAGAACGGGGTTGCTAAGGCAACTCAAAAGAAAACTAAAAAGACGATTAATGTAGGTGATGAGGCTTATGATAAAGCTGTTACATATATAGAATCTGGAGGTAAGATTTCGGTAATTAAATCGAAATACAACTTATCAAAAGAAGCTAGCATTGGACTACAGTTAGTCGCTACGCAAAATGAAGTTGAAACAGGCAATTGAAAAACTACGAAATGATGAACATTATTACGGTGATTTTGGTAAACAATATCTAAGTAATTCTGACATTAGGAATTTGCTAAACAACCCTCTTGCTTATGGGAGACCATCAGTTGAGGTACCAGCATTTTTAGTGGGTGGATATTTCCACACAGGTATATTAGAACGACATAAGTTGGGTAAATATAAAATTGTGGATGCCACCTCTAGAAATACTAAAGCTTATAAAGAAGCTGCAAAGAATGAAATGCATTTATTACAACATGAAGTAGATAATGTTAACAAGATGATCGAAGTGATCAACACTAGTGACATATGTAAAACTTTAATAAAAGGAATAGATGTACAATATGAAGAACCAATGATTAAAGATCTGTTTGGTAAACTATGGAAAGGTAAAGCTGACGTAGTTAATCATGATGAGCAACTAATCATTGATTTGAAAACAACTGGAGATATAAGTAGATTTAGAAGTTCTGCTTTTAAATTTGGTTATGATTCACAAGCTTATATTTATAAAGAATTATTTGGTTATGATTTCCTATTTATAGCAATAGATAAGAAAACCCATCAAATAGGTATTTTTGACTGTTCACGAGATTTTTATTTATCTGGTGAAGATAAAGTTGAGAGGGCTGTTAAAGCATATGAATTATTCTATAATACTGAAGGCTTTGATCCTAAACAGTATTTTTTACAAGAAACATTATAATTAAATTAAATTATGGCAACAAAAACAAAAAGATGTAACGTAACTGGAGTAAAATTTCCAGTGAGTGAATTTTACATTAACAAAAACACCTCAGACGGGTTACACCCATACTCTAAGTATGCGGACAATTACAGAAGAACCACTGAGTTTAGCACAAAGCAACTTAGAAGAGCTTTTGCTAAATACAGTAAATTAGTAACAAATAAATCATAATTATGGCAGGAATAATTAAAGGGAGTATTAATCTTAATAATATCCCAAAAGACAAAATAATAGTAGGAAAGAAAGGTAAGTATCTTCCAATAGCTATTACTGTTAATGATGACGTTGATCAATTTGGTAATCAAGGACCAATAATAGTTGATCAGTCAAAACAAGAGAGAACGGATAAAGTAGCTAAAACCTACTTAGGTAACGTAAAAGTAGTATGGACTAATGGAGAGTTTCCAGACCCACCTCCTTATGAAGGCCAAACTGGAGCGGCAGCGCCAGTTAAAGCATCATTTGAAGATGAGAAAGAGGATCTACCATTTTAAATAAATAAAGTATGGTAAACAACACGGAGATCAATGGATTTTTGATCGACCAGTTTAATCAACATGACTTAAAGGTTGGTGAATCGCAGGGGACTTGTCCCCTGTGTTCACATACTAGGAAACCGGAGAACGCTAAAGCTAAATGTTCGTCATATGATTGGGAGAGAGGATTAGGTACATGTCACAATTGTGATAGGTCTTACCAACTTCATACATATGCACGAAAAGGCAAAGTTACTAGAGAATATGTGAAACCTCAAGCTTATAAGTTTGAAGAACCAAATATGAAGGTTGAAGATTGGTTTCACGCAAGAGGTATTTCTAAAAAGACTCTAGATGATTTACGAGTTAGTATTGGTAAAGAATACATGCCTCAAACAAAACAACAAGAGAATACTATTCAATTTAATTATTACATGGGTGATGAACTCATAAATGTTAAATACAGGGATGGTAGAAAGAACTTCAAATTATATAAAGGAGCTGAAAAAGTATTTTATAATATAAATAGTTTAGTAGGTCATTCTGATTGTGTAATAGTAGAAGGAGAAATGGATGCTCTTAGTTTATATGAGGTTGGTATAACAAATGTAGTCTCTGTTCCAAATGGAGCTACATTAAATACCAATAACCTAGATTATCTAGATAACTGTATAGATTATTTTACAGATAAAGAGAAAATAATTATTGCAGTTGATACAGATGAAGCCGGATTAGCATTGCAACGTGAATTAGTAAGGAGATTAGGTGCAGAAGTATGTTACTTAGTTACCTTCGATGATTGCAAAGATGCTAATGAATACCTAACAAAGCATGGTGATACTGCGTTAATCAAAAAGATAGTTACAGCAAAACCAGTTCCACTGGAAAATGTAACTACATTTAACGATATAGAAGATCAAGTTTCTGATTTTGTAGAAAATGGTTTTAAACCAGGTTTTCAAATTGGATTAAAAAACTTTGATGAGATCTTCTCAACATATACAGGACAGTTTATATCTGTCACTGGAATACCATCATCTGGTAAATCAGATTTTGTAGATCAGATGGTAGTAGGATATAATAAAAATTACGAATGGAAAATAGCTTTTGCTTCTCCAGAAAATCAACCTACATATCTTCACGCTCATAAATTGATGAGGAAGTTATGGGAGGATATGCCTAACAAAGAAGACATAGGTGGTGATAAATGGAAAAGAATCGGTGGGCACGTGAATGATAATTTCTTCTTTATTGATATGGAACGTTATTCTTTAGAGGCGGTACTACGTAAAGGGGCTGAGCTAGTTAAACGTAAAGGAATCAAGTGCCTCGTCATTGACCCGTATAATAAGGTACGTGATGCGAATGCTGGATCAGCTGATGTTAATGTTTATACATTAGAATACTTAACTAAATTAGAAGTCTTCGCGAAGAAATATGACGTCTTAGTTATAGTGGTGGCACACCCAACTAAAATGTACAAAGATAAAGATGGTAACATGGAAGAACCTAATATGTATAACATAAAAGGTGGTGGTGAATGGTACGATGCTAGTTACCACGGACTGTTAGTTCATAGAAACTATCAAGCAAAAACCGTTAAAGTAAAAGTCCTTAAGGTTAAATTTCAGAACTTAGGGGAAAATGGAGCTGAAGCTCACTTTAAATGGGAGGCTAATTCAGGTTGTTTTATACCACAAATTAGCCCTAAATTAAATCCTGATGATAAATTACCCTGGGAATGATAAAAAAAATAATAAAAGTAATTAGCATAATATTATTTTTAACATTTGCCGCAGGATTATTTATTAGTTTATTATCTATAATACTAATATGTCTTGCCTAAATTACCAACATTAAAACCAGTGGATTGGAGTGATGTAGAAAACTCTAAAGCTTTTGCTTGGTGTATAAACCATGGAGTAACTGTAAGTATGCTTGCTACATCAGCAGGATTTGGCAATAGATATTGGGTGATAGAAATAGATGTAAATGGAAAAAAAGTTACATCACCAAAAGAATACGGACCTGATGAGTTATACTCTAAGGTATTTGAATTATATAAATTTTACTATAATAAATATAAAGATGAATGAAGATTTAATAAAAGCAGGGATAATAGGCTTTTGTATAGGTATATTAGTGGGATGTTTTGTTTTATTATTCGCGTTGATATGAGTAATATATATAGAACCGCTGATAAAGCGTTTTATCATTTATACGATGTGATAAATGATAATGGAGTAGATTATGATGAAACAAAAGCATTGTTTAATATAGGTTTCTATATTAGAGAACCTTGGGATAACAAAATAGAAACTCCATACAGAGAATGGAAAGAAGATTATGCTGAAGCTGAATGGCAATGGTACTTAACTGGAGATCCTAAAATAGAAAAACTAGGGAGTATATATGGTATTATACCGCAGATATGGAAACATATGGCTAATGACGAAGGTAAAGTTAATTCAAACTATGGTTATCAATGGGAGAGAGAGTTTCAATTAGATAGAGTTGTTGCTAAATTAAAAAACAACCCTAACACTAGACAGGCTGTGATATCGATCTATGATGGAAAAGAAATATATAAATATAGACATGATACGCCATGTACGACCGCAATTCAGTTTTCAGTTATCAATGATAAGCTTGAGATGTGCGTTACGATGCGATCTAATGATCTCTGGTTCGGTTTCTGCAATGATCAGTATTGTTTTTCACAATTACATAAATTAGTCTCTCAGAGGACAGGATATGAACAAGGTGGTTATTATCACTTTGCACATAATATGCATTTATATTTACCACAATTAAATAAAAATGGATTTTTACAAAAAAAAGCAAATCAATATGGATGAAAAAATAATGTATTATATTTACCACATACCGGGTAAAAAAGTGGGGGTTACACGTGATCTTATAGATAGGGTCACAACCCAACAGGGATATTCCCCAGACGAATATGAAGTTCTTGATCAAAGTACAGATATAGATTATATATCAAACCGTGAGATAGAACTTCAACAGTCTTATGGCTATAAAGTAGATAGAAAATTATATAAAAACTTATTTAATAATATGAAAATAAACGCAACAGAAATGACATCAACATTTCCCTTTTCTTTAGAAAAATTAAAAGGTAAATTAAAAGACCATTTAGGAGAGAGTTGGGAGACTGTATATGGTAAATTTAAATTAAATGACAGGACAACTAAATGGATTATTAATAATGCTAAAGAATCAATGTATGACGCTCAGCGTAGTTATATTTATAACAAAGCTTTCTTTGAAAAGTTCGTTAACAAAAACCTTAAACAAGCTAAGGTCAATGCTAGGGAGGTTTGTAGCGATACGTTAGATCACATAGAGGCAATGAAGGCAGAATTAGTATCTCATGCTAGAGCTCAAAGTAATGGAGCAAGCAATGAAATATACACTGACTTAGAACCAACTCCAACTGTTAAATTCCTCTTTGATGATATTAGAGAATGGGCTAAAGAAAGAGGTTTGTATGACAAAGGTGATACCAAGACTCAATACCTAAAACTAATGGAAGAAGCGGGGGAATTAGGTAGAGCTATACTTAAAGATGATCAAGTTGAGTTCAATGATGCTATAGGTGATATGGTAGTTGTATTAACTAATCTTGCTCATTTAGGTGGAACGTCTATTGAAATATGTATAGATGAAGCATACGAAGTGATCGCTAAGAGAACGGGTAAAATGGTTAACGGAACATTTGTGAAAGATGGAAAATAGAGATGATGACACAAATATAGATTTTGATGAAGTAAGATTTGATGAGTTAAACTTTAGTGATCCTTATATGGATGGATTAGAGGAAACTACTTATCATTTCAGAGATCCAATAGTACAACAAGTTGTAAATCAATTTGTAAGTAGATCAGATGTAGGATATAAAAAATATGGTCAAACTTTAGATGCTGAAAGACGTCAAGGAGTTAAAAACTTAGGTGAATATCTCCAAGATGTTCAAGAAGAACTAATGGATGCTATATTATATATACAAGCAGCTAAAGAAGATTTAGCATGCACACCTCACTGTAAATGTCAAGTTAAAGATGTTGAACCTAGAGCAAAAACAACTATAGGGGATTTAGAGGCTTTACAAGAATTAAAAGCCAAATGTTATTAAAGAAAAATGAAAGGAGAACAAGTTACTTATGATAAAGACAATTTTGGTTATACTAAAGGTTTTTATGGTAATGACTACACTTCAAATAATACATGAAAAAATACAGGAGAAAAAAAGGTCCTGTAGTATCTAAAAAAATAATTGTAGATGGAATACAATTCGCTTCAGGTCTAGAAGCATATATGTACAACGCTTTAAAAATGTTTAAAATCAAAGCTAAGTACGAAGGAGAAACCTTCACCCTTATAGATGAATTCAAATTTAACAATGAAGCATATGAACGATGCGCAAATGGAAGAGGAGAATATAAAAACAGGGGTGAAAAGAAAATTCAAAGTATAAAGTATACACCAGATTTTATTGGTGATGGCTTCATCATAGAGTGTAAAGGAAGGGCGAATGAGTCCTTCCCGATACGCTGGAAGATGTTTAAAAAACATGTAAAAGATCATTTACCTGAAGTAACTTTATACAAACCTCAAACACATAAAGAATGCGATACGACGGTAAGACTGATTTTAGAAAAAAGGACTTAGCAAGAAGAAAATACAACGAGAGACAAATAGATAAGTTTATTAAATGGAGCATTGAACAAAAAGGATGCTTAAAATATAAAGAATTAATTGAATACCAAAACAAATACAAGAATAGATGAAAGGATGGGAATTGAGTGTTGGATTTTACCCTGGCTTATTGATAGGAATGAGGTCGTATGCTATACCTGGAAACTCTAAACGAGTGGACCATGTATTTTATTTACCACTTGTAGATCTTTGTTTAACAGTATATAAAGATAATGATATAGAAATAGAATAATGGCAATTTATGTAGAGGATGACTTTTTACCAGAAGTCTTATTAAAAGAAATGGAGAAATATTTAGTAAATTTCAAAGAAGTAGATACAGGCGAAAAAAAGTTTTGGGTTATGGATCCCTTAGAGCCATTTGTAGATCACGTACTTAAAAAGTTATCATTAATTTTCAAAGGAAGTGAAGTTTCAAAAATATTTTGCTTCCACAGAATAGCAACAGACGAATTAGATACTGATTGGCGCATACATTGTGACTCTATAATTAACGATGATGTTCCAGATAGAGCTGGAGTTATATATCTATCCGACACTGAACTAGAAGGGTTGCATGGGACAGCTTTATGGGAACACGAAGTCCATGGAGAAGCTTTATCGTGGGATAAATTATCTAGTGATGAATACAATAGATTACTAAAAGAAGATGCTAATGATCTTTCTAAATGGAATTTAAAATCAGTAATTGGATATAAGAAAAATAGATTTGTAACTTACCCATGTAATTTTTTCCATAGTAAATATCCAAACTATGGTTGGAAAAGTGGTAGAAAAATATTTGTTATATTTTATAAAGTAAATTAAATGAAAGAACAAACTTTAATCGAAATGAAAAACAAAATTGAATCACTAACTAATGTGGTTCAACACTTACTAACAGAAGTAACTCACCTAAGAGAACTAGGTATAGGTACTTTAGAGGCTTTTAAATTGACGCCTGGTTATGAAGAAGCGATAGAGCAGTTGAAAGAAAATATGATCAAGGAGCAAGAGAAAGCAAAATCAGAAGCTCATGAAAAAGAACAACTACCCACTTAGAATATTTTTAATATTCTTATTAACACTTGTACTTGGAGTATATACCTCCCAAGTAACTACATTTCCACATACATCAGATTTTGAAAGTGGATTTGGGGATTGGTACAACGCGTCAGGCGACGACTTTGATTGGTTAATTACGTCTGGTTCAGGTACACCGTCTGGTGGAACAGGTCCACAAACAGCTCCTTATGGAGCGAACGGAACCAATGGATATGTTTATGTAGAATCATCATCACCTAATTATCCAGATAAGCAAGGTTGGTTAGATATAAATGCTGATTTTAAGTTATTAACATCACCAGAGATGATTATTAATTATCACATGTATGCTTCTAATGGATCTAGTTATGGACCTGGTATCTTGCAATTAGATGTTTGGGATGGATCAGTTTGGACATATGGGGTGTGGAGTAATAGTGTTAGTGATGTTGATTGGCAAAATGACACTATAGATCTTTCGGCTTTTGCTGGGATACCTGTAACACTTAGTTGGACTGGTTATACTATATGGTGGCAATGTGATATAGCGTTAGATGAAATAACTATACAAGACAAAACAAGTGCACCTGTAGTGATAAATACCTACCCTTATAATCAAGGATTTGATACTGAACCAAACGCTGATGTAGCGTGTTGTTCTGGTGTAAACTTAACATCTGCTGGATGGAGTAATGGTAGTGGAGATGATTGTGATTGGAAACCTAGAGATGTAAATACCCCTTCAATTGGTACAGGTCCAACATTAGATGAATCAGGGACAGGTAGCTATTTGTATATGGAAGCTTCAAGTTGTTATTCAAAAACAGCTTTTTTAGAATCTCCAAGATTTGACTTTAGTCAAGAGACATCACCTTTTATACAGTTCTATTATCACATGTATGGAGCTACAGTGGCTACAATGAAACTAGAATGGTCATTAGATAAGAATTTATGGTTCAGCGCTTGGAGTGGTACTGGGGATCAAGGTAATTCATGGAAGTTAGCTTTTGCTGATCTTGGTATATTAGCTGGAATATCGGAGGTATATTTTAGATTAACAGGTACAACAGGTACTACATATGAAAGCGATATGGCTTTTGATGGATTTCAAGGGTTTGGTAGTGGAGCACCTTTACCCGTAGACTTAATTAGTTTTGGAGGTGAATTATCTGATGATAAGAATTTAGTTACGTTGGAATGGATTGTTACAAGTCAAGTTAATAATAATTACTTTGAGATACAAAGAAGCACAAATGTAGAACAATGGATTAGTATAGGTGAAATACCAGGCGCTGGTAACTCGAATTCTCAAATGCATTATACTATGCACGATGAAAACCCTTTAAAAGGTGTTTCATATTATAGACTAAGGCAAACTGATTATGATGGTAATAGTGAAACATTCTACCCTATATCAATATCAAATGAAATTAGACCTCATGTATTAGAAAAAGTAATTAATTACTTAGGGCAAGAGGTTGATGATACATACGAAGGTTTCGTAATAGAAATATATCAAGATGGAACTACAGAAAAAAAGTATAAACTAAACAAACAATAAAATGGAATATGGAGCTATCAAACAAAATTTTATCAAATATAATTGTGTACACGAAGTATGCAAAATATATTCCAGAATTAAATCGAAGAGAATCATGGAGTGAATTGGTCACTCGTAATATGGATATGCATATTAAAAAGTATCCAAATTTAGAAGACCAAATAAGAGTGAATTACAAACTCGTATATGACAAAAAGGTTTTACCTTCTATGCGGAGTCTTCAGTTCAGTGGTAAACCAATTGAGATATCTCCTAACAGAGTATATAACTGTGGTTACTTACCTATTGAAGATGTAAATGCATTTTCTGAGATAATGTTCCTTCTACTTGGAGGAACTGGCATAGGTTATTCAGTTCAAAAACACCATGTCGCAAAACTACCACCAGTAAATAAACCTTATTTAAAAAGGAAACGTAGATTTTTGATTGGGGATTCAATTGAAGGTTGGGCTGATGCTATCAAAGTGCTTATGAAGTCTTATCTTAATGGTAAGAGTTCTAGAATAGAGTTCGACTACTCAGATATTAGGGCTAAAGGGGCGCAACTAGTGACATCAGGTGGCAAAGCACCAGGACCTCAACCTTTAAAAGAATGTATTGTAAAGCTCACTGGCATATTAGATCAAAAAGAAGATGGTGAGTTACTAACTACATCAGAAGCTAGTGATCTAGTTTGTCATATTGCCGATGCTGTATTAGCTGGAGGTATCCGTAGAGCTGCATTGATATGTTTATTCTCTGCTGATGATGAAGAGATGATTGCTTCTAAATCAGGAGATTTCTGGGAATTAAATCCACAGAGACAACGAGCTAATTTTTCAGCTGTATTAATGAGGCATAAGATTACTAAGGATTTCTTTATGAATCTTTGGAAAAGAGTTGAGTTATCTAAAACTGGGGAACCTGGTATTTACTTTAACAATGACAAAGATTGGGGTACGAATCCTTGTTGTGAGATTGCTTTACGACCTTATCAATTCTGTAATCTATGTGAAGTAAACGCTTCAGATATAGAGAGTCAAGATGATTTAAATGCTAGGGTTAAAGCTGCTGCATTCATAGGTACGTTACAAGCTGGATATACTGAATTTCATTATCTACGAGAGATATGGCAAGAGACGACAGAAAAGGATGCTCTAATAGGGGTGTCAATGACAGGGATAGCTAGTGGAAGAGTATTAGGGTATGATATGACTGCTGCTGCTTCTATAGTTAAAAAAGAGAATTCTAGAGTTGCAAAACTAATTGGGATCAAACCTGCAGCACGATGCACGACCGTGAAGCCTGCAGGGACGACATCTCTGGCATTAGGAACCTCATCGGGTATTCATGCATGGCATAACAAATATTACATCCGTAGGATCAGGTTTGGTAAAAACGAAGCTATATATAAATACTTAATAAATAACCACCCAAGCTTAGTTGAAGATGATTATTTCACCCCTCATAAAGACGCGGTGATATCTATACCACAGAAAGCTCCGGCAGGTTCTATTCTTAGAACTGAATCAGCGTTTGAGTTATTAGAGAGGGTTAAGAAAGTTGCTATGGAATGGGTTACACCTGGGCATAGGAAAGGATCTAACACTCACAATGTATCTGCTACTATATCACTTAAAGATAATGAGTGGGAAGATGCTGGGGAATGGATGTGGGATAATAGAAATTACTACAATGGTTTAGCTGTACTACCTTATGACGGTGGTAATTATCACCAAGCACCATTTGAAGATATAAACGCTTCTACGTATAAAGAAATGTTAAAAGATCTTGAAGAAATAGATCTAACTCAAATAAAAGAAATAGAAGATAACACAGACTTATCAGGTGAACTAGCTTGTGCTGGTGGTGCTTGCGAGATTAAATAAATATAAATTTAGTCAAATTAAAAAGGGGATCCGCGTTGGATCCCCTTTTCTGGTTACAGGAACTTTGGGTATGGTGCCCATTTATATTGTTCCTATTTATATTTTCCTTTTTTCCATGAACCCATAGCAAATTTCTGTGCTTTCTTTTTATTTTTAAAAGTAAACATTTCCCCTTTATCAAAAGCTTCTTGGTCAGTCTGATGTTTATAACCACCTTCTTCAGATGGTGCTATAGAAGGCCAAACATGATAAACTCCACTTGTATTACCTAAGATGTCATCTACCATAAGATGAGTTGACTGTGGTTGTCCTTCATATAAGGGAGTAGAAGAAAGATCTCCAGTTTCTTCATTCATATAAGTTACACCTGAATCTTTCCTAATTTTCCTAGCCTTATGTTTCTTTAATAAGTCACTCATAATATATCTTTTTTTTTATAAAGTATAACTACTAACAGTGTCAGTAATATTATTTGTATTTCTAATAAAACATTAATAATCATCTCTAAGATCTTCATTAATCATATAGATATGCTTTACTTTTAGTTTTCTTTTTTGTTTTTCCAGCTCTAGCATCCATAATTGCATTAACTCTATCATCTTCATATTTAAGCTTTTTGATTTCTCTTTTGGAATAACCTAAATCACGTAACATCTTTTCTTGTTGCTCTTTAGTTGTATCATTTTTTAACTTTGTATATTTTTTTATACTTGCTGGCGGTTTATATATTTTCTTTTTGCTTTTTTGAAGATCTAAAATGGTATTAACTCTACGCTCTTCATCTTTTAAATCTCTTATTTCATCATCAGTTAAACCGTATTGCTTTAATATATAAACTTGCTCAGCCTTACTGTAGTTACTAGGATCTTTTTCAGCTCTCTTATCTTGTTTTTGTTGTTCAGATTGTAATTGCCATTCTGGCCACCCCAAAATGTTAGCTGTAGACTGCCAAGCCTCTGTCTCAGAGTCAAGCGCAGCGCTTATATTCTCAAATTTTTGATATAATCTATCTAATGGTAAACCACTTGTCCCTTCAATTACTTTTGCTAATGACCGCCACGCTGGATTATCTAAACTAAATCCTTTTTCAAATATCTCTGCTCTTCTTTTCTTAGAATCAAATGGCCAAGCTGCTTGTTCAAATTTAGATAATTTACTTTTTATAGCTGGTGAAAAGCTTAATAATTCTTTCCATGCATCTCCATATTCAGGTTTATCTTTTTGACTTCTTTCATATACATCTATACCAAGATTCTTAAGCACGGATACTGTCATTCCAGCTAAACCAATACCACGAAGGATACTATCAGCCATACCGTTGTATACACCAAAAAGTCTTTTTCCTGTTTCATCGTCGTCCACTCCATCTCCAAACCCCATCATGAAAGCACCTTGCTGCATAAAATTAAACCACATGTTTTGCATTACACCATAGTAAAGAATTTTAGATACATTACTTTTCCAATCACCTCTACCATTTTTTAAATCTTGAAAAGCTCTTTTTTGTATTCTAGCATATTGCATTGGAGTATTAACAAACTGCAAAGTTAACCTACCTAAATCACCTGTTTGTTGTTGAGATAGTTTACTTGGATTAGCCGATTGCTGAGAAGTCTCTGATATTTCTCTAAACTCTTTAAATGCTATTTTTTCAGCCTCTTCTAATCTCATATTTGGATCTCTCTTCATTAAATCCGTAATTCTATTTCTATAAAATAAAGCTCCACCACTTGCTATAGCATAACTATCAGCAATTTTTGTTGGTGCATAACCTTTTTCTAATATATAATTTAATGCAGCTTTAGCTTTATTGGTGGATGTTTTAGCAGCATCAGCTATTTCATTTTCAGCAATATTTAATTTCAAACCCTGTCTTCTATCCACTAAATAATCAGATTTCATTATTTTAGTAAAGTCCCTCCAATATTGGGGTTGATTAGCAAAAGCTTTACCCATTCTCAAAGGATTATTAAAACCCCAATTGGTAAAGTTTGCAGCAGAAATAGTTTGAAGAGTAGCCGATCGCATATTTAAAAACATTATAGCACCTTGAGATTGATTAATATAATTTAGCACTGTGTTACTAAGTTTATTCCCACCTTCTATTCTATTTCTACCACTACCCATTCTAGTCAATGTATTTTCTAATGCTTCTCTATATTTCTTACCATGTATAGCCTCTAATTTATTTAAATTCTTTTCAGAATATATTACATTTGCATTTTGTTTCCATTCAGCTAAATATTTACTTCTTTTAGTTACATTTAGTAAACTAATAAGATCACTTGTTATAGTGCCAGCTAACCATTCTTTCCCTGGTTTACTATATCCATCACCCTTTGTTATATCTAATATCTGATCTCCAAATGCCTGTAATTTAGAATCACCTTCTATTAATGAATTCAATTCTTTTAAATCAGTTTTAGAAAGTCCAGGTACTTCTATACCAAGTTTATTCCATAAGTAAACTCTAACAGCTTGTTCGTTTGTAAACCCTGATTCAGTTACTTTTCTTAAGTCTTTTGGTACGTTTAGTTGTTTTTTAAGTGCATTAAAGTCTTTCATTAAATTAACTCTATCAGTTGAAAGATTTTCCATTGCTCTAGAATAAGGTTGAAACAAGTGTTTGTTATACCATTCTAATTGTCTCTCCCCAACTTTACCTTTACCAAGAGTACCATAAACTAAACCTAAGAAATCTTCTGCTGATGGTGGTAAGAAAAATTTAAATTTACCTTTACCTTTACCTTTCACTTCAGCTTTAGATGGTGAAAATTCTTTAAACCATTCTACCCCAGTAGATTCTTCAATAAGTTCATTAAATTCTTTATCTATATTCTTACTAAAACTAGCACGAGCTCTTTGTAGTTTAGATTTTTTATCTATAATATTTAACACTTCTCTTTCTGGTCTAGATTGACTCTCAAATGACGATACGTTTTGTACATCTTTTCCGATAGTAAATTTACCACTACCATCTAGATTAATATCTGCTTCATGTCCCCATCCTAATTTATTAGCCCAAAATTTAGTAAGGGTACTATATAATCTAGATCTACTTGGTTCAATAGCGCTGAATTGTATTTCATTCACTTTATTAGTTCTTACAAAATCTAATACTCCATTAGAAACTATACTAAATACTTCTGCTGCATTACCAGTTTTAGTTATACCAATTTTCCCTAACGTTCCTTTTATATCTCCTTCTAGTCCAAAATCTAATTCATATACTCCTTTAGCAGGATAAAATTCTTCTTGTAATCGTATATTATAAGTTTTACCTTTAAGCTTAAAATTAGTTTTAAAATCATTACCATCTTTTTTCCAATTAAGATCTCGCTTGGTGTTCATACTAAAACTAGGTCTTGGTTTAGCTTGTTGAACTTTAGATTTTACTTCTAAATCTTTTAATGCTCGATCTACAGCTTTTACATTTGCCCCGTGATCATCAGCGAAATAAAAATCATTAAAACCTTCAGCAGCTTTTTCTACCATCCATTCTGCTTTAGCACTTGGAGCTCCATTACCCAAGCCTACTATATTTTCTATTGGAATATCTAATCCTAATTCTTTTAAGAATTCATGAATGGGTTTAGCAGCTTCCATAGGTCTAGCCGTAAGAACAAACATATCTCTTTCACCTTTGCTTTCTTTAATCATTTTAGCTAACTCAAATAAAGGACCTTTCTCGCCTTCCATTACTTTAGAAAACTCTTTAAAATCAAACTTAGCGCCTTCAGCTGTTAACTGTTCGCTTCGTTTAGCAAATTCTTCTGCTGTTAATTTCCCTTTCTTTCCATTAGGCATTTCATACCACACATTACTTTTGGTTCTAGCAAGTGTATCATCAAAATCAAACACCCTAGCTTTCTTAGTTTCTTTTTTATATTCTCTTCCTAACTCTAAAGCTTTGTCAGCTGTACCCATTAAATCAACTTGTTGTTTTATACTTTTAGGATCTTTACTTTTACTAAATGAAGGTAATTCTTTTTCGTTATGATTAAAAGCTTTATCAAAAGAAGATTTATATTCTAATTTCTGTAACATCTCTACAGCTTCAACACTTCTTTTCCCTTCCGGTATTGATTTAATAGCTTTTATGATTTTATTCTTACCAAATTCATGTAACAATATTTCAGCTTCAGTCCAACCTCTATATTTACCACCCAACCTAATTTGATTTTTTAAAATAGAAGTAGTTTGAAAAGTATTTAATGCTATATCATAAAAATCTTTAATAGAAGGACCTGACGCATCTTTTATTACTTGTGATTTTTCTGATATTAAAGCTTGATTTAATTTATTTACTATTTTTTCGATTTGTTTGTTTAAAAAATCTTTATTTTTATGTTTTGAATACTTATTTAAAGCATTAAGAATATTTTTAGTATATTCATTTAACTCAACCATATGCTCGTTGTGAGCCGCTTTATCAAACGTTTTCTCCAACGTTGACTCATGCATAACTGTAGCACTTTGCATTGGAACAGCACCTTTTATAACACCTCTACCAGCATTAACTTGAGCATGTAAAGCATTCATTACAATTTCTAAATTTGCTTTAGTTGGATTTTTAGTATAGTTTTTTATCATTGCTTTTACAACAAGATCTAATACTTTTTTATTAGCTGCTTGTGTCATTTCTAAACCTTCCGCTTCTCCTCTAAGATGAGGGGCGGTATATATATCTCGTGATTCTAACACAAAATCACTCTCTCCTCTATTTTCTTTAGATATTTTTAAAGCTTCTCCACCAACCGCGTCAGCTATTCTTTGCATTAATCCTTTAGATCCTCTTCCATAAGATTCACCAGCGGTTCTTTTACCATAACCCCATTCTGGAAAATAAAAATCTTTAATTGCTTTTTGTATTTTAAGATCTTCTTTTGATAATTTTTTACTTGATTTTTTTCTTTTACCAAGATTATTATCTCCAGTAAATCTACGCCAAGCTTCTAAATCACTAATCTTTTTTCCTTCTTTTACTTCATTTTCGGTTAATAAATCTGTTTTGCTAAAAGTTTTTGTTCTACCATTTGGTATTTTTAAAGAACCAAATCCAAACATTTGATGTAGAGCTGCTAGAAATTCTTTGTTATCTTTTGTTTTATTAAGATCTATGCCTAATTCATTTAACGCAGTAACTGTACCTTTGATAAATTTTTTATGCATACGTATACCTTTTTTCGTACCTAATTTATCTTTGTGTGAAGTATAATCTAATCCTAAAGCTTTAGCAATTTCTTTGCCATCTTTTTCTAAAGTTAATATTTGTTCTTTCATTAACTCAGGATCAATACCATGTTCTTTAGCTAAATCTTCAATGTATTTTTTTTCTCTTTCTAAAGACCATTTATCAATTTCTTTTTTATTTTCAGCTGTTAACTTATCTTTTTTACCCCAAATTTCTTTAAGATCAACAAGTAGGGAACCAGGAGTTTTTTGTAATATTTCTGCTGTTTTACTAAAACTAATATTAGGATCTTTTTTAAGGATTTCTGAAAGTTTACTTAAAGATCTTTCTCTTAAAACTTCACTTTTAGTAAATTCAGGTACATTTTTAGATTTAGCTACAACATCTACTAAGGCATCACTTACTATTTTCTCTGCTAGAAAATCCCCTATTCTTAATCTCTTTTCATTAGGTCTAGATTTAGCATCTTTATATTTGCCTTCGTGCATTATAAAATCTGCAAAATCGCTTGCTGTAGGAGTTTTTTCTTTATACTCTGCTCGTTGCGAGGTAACGCTTTTTATTCCTTGTTCAACTTGTAGTTCTTTAGCTTCAGCAGCAGTATATTTTTTACCAGTCGCTTCATATAAAATATCCCAATTCATTCTACGGAAAATACCAGGATCACCTCCTTCTAAAATAGGTTTGTTTAAATCAACAATTTCAGGATATAATACTTTTTCTAACCAAGTTTTATATTCATTTTTTAATCTTTTATTTACCTCTTGTTTTAACTCTGTAGCCGCTTGTTTACTTATCTCTCCTTTTTTAACTAATTCGTCAATGGCTTTTTTCTCTGCTTTAGCACTTTCTGAAGCTGGATGTGGTATTCTTTCTAAAAATTCTTTTGCAAATTTCTTTACCGCTTTATTTCTAAATTTAGGTTTTTCAAAAAACGAAAAATCCCCTTTTTCAAGATCTTTAACTTCCTCTTTTAATTCACTTTCTACAAATTCCTTTACTACATCTTGTTCTGTTTTAGTTAGATCAACAGTTGTTTTCATTGTTGATCTTCCTGCAGCTTTTTCTACATCTCTAGCAGCACCACCTTCTTTAATTAATTTTTCTTCTTCTAGTTTCTTAGCTTTTTCTTTTGCTTCTTTAGCTAGTGATATATCAGCTAGTTCTTCTGGAGAAAGTTCTTTAGATTCTACCTCTGTTATACGTCTTCCACCTTCATAAGTCTCATCTATAGACTTAGTTGTTTTAGGTTTTTTACCTATTTTTTCTAAAGTAGATTTATAAGCGTTATGAATAATGCTATTCATGTAACCAGAAAAACTTTTATTTACTTTAGGATCAAAATCTACTATTTTTTCCCATTGAAATTTACGAGATGTTAATTCATCTCTCAATATTTCCATTGCTTCACTACGAGACACACTTCTCTCGTTTGATGTTACTACTTTACCTTTAATTTTACCTTCAATAGCTGGTTCAAACATGTCAGCTATCTTATCTAATACTAACCCTTCTCCTCCATGCTCTTTTAAATTAGTATAAAGAAACTCTTTCCATTCAACATTAGTTAATCTCTCCCCATCTTTTTCTACTAATTCATTTATAATTTTTTCTTTTCCTTTGCTATCAATAGTGTTAAATCGTTTAGAAATGTTTTGAAAATCCCTAACTCTTCTATTAGTAGCTTGCTCTAAAGATTTCTTTTCAGCTGTAAGAGTTTTCATTCTATCTTGAAGTTTGACTTTCTCTGGTCCTTCAGCTTTTTTCCATTCTGGAACTAACTCTTTTAGCTCTTTAGTTATCTCTTGAGTTCTAGAAGCAGCCATCTTAGAAACCTCTGGCTTCTGAGATTTCTTATATTCTCTAGCTTTTCGTTTTACTTCTAAGGGTACAATTCCTTTTTTAGTACCCTTCGCGTAAGTTTTAACAAACTCATAAACATCTTCTCCACTTTTCCATTCTGCTTTAGGAAATATACCTTTCCATGCACTCTTAAATACATTACCTAACTTCTTAGCGGTAGATTCATTATATGTTATTAAATTGTCACTGATCGCATCTTTTAAAGCAGTTGGATATTCATGCTGATAAGCTTCTTCTTTTAGCTCAATTTTTCCATCTTCAACAACAGGTTTACCTTCTTTGTCTACAACTACTTCTTCTATATTATAGTTTTTTAATTCCTTTTCTTCTATATATTTATAATCCCTATCTAAACGTTCTTCTATAATTTGCAATTCTTTTTCACTTAAAGATTTTTTAAATTCATTAACAAATCTTTTAGCCTCTACATTATGTGTTTCAATATACCCTCTAGCTTCCGCTTCAGTTAGTTTTGGATCAGCTTTCATCACCTCTTCCACAGAAATGGTTTTCATTTTCCGATCAGTTAACGGGTGTAGCATGTCATGTGTCGCTGCAGTAAAAGCTCCAACTCTTTTAGCCCTCGCTTTGTTGATTAATATCCTACCACTTCCTTTGTCATAGAAAAACGCAGCCTCAGTACCTTCCCCTTCAAAACCAGCTTCTTTCATTGCTGCTTCATAAGCTTCTTCTGTACCTAATATTTCTGGTTCTATTCCTAAGTCTTTCCCTAACTTTTCTGCATAGGCTATATCTTTCTCTTGTAATCTTTCTCCACTAGATATTTTCCCTACTTCTTCCCCTAACTTCTTTTGTCGTTCTAATTTAGTTTCTAATTGCTTTTCTAAATAAGGTTTTTGAATAATATTATTTTCAATATTTGCTGGCTTAAGTTGCTCTTCAAGATTTTTTACTTCTTTAGTTAATTCTCTATATTCAGTAGCTTTATTATATATATCCCTTACTTCAGTATTATTTTTATATACTTTATTATCTACACTATTTCTAATTTCTTTAACAATATCACTACCGTTTTCTAGTTGTAGTTTTAATCTCCAAGCATTTTCTCCTTGAAAGTTATTATTAGATGCTATTTGATTAGAAAGATATTCTTTATAAGAAGGTGGAAGTTCACTTAAGAATTTAGCATCTTCATAACTTAAAGGTTTGCCTTCAGATAAATTGTTTACCAATCTATTTTGTAATAAAAGTAATTTTCCATCTACATTCTTATCGTTGGATTCTTGAAATTCAATTTTCTTCATTGCTTCTTTAAACAACCCCATTGATCCGGATTCTTTAAGAGTCTCTATAGCATTATCTATATCTGTTAATTCTCTTTGACTTATCTCTTTAAAACCCGCTCCACTTTCTTTAAGTTTATTTCTTTTTAAATCATCAAAAAATAAGTTATCTGTACCATTCTCAAACGCGTTTTTAACATCAGCTTCTGAGGTACTCAAAAGATCGTAAGATCGTTTAATGTTTTTAGGTTGCTTCCAGTTTTTAGCAACTGATTTTAAAGCAGAGGTTACTTGTCTATAAGGAGCCGCGTGACTCATGTGGCCAGCTAGCATCATAGCGCTTGTATGAACTAGTTTATTGTACCAAGGCAAATCTTCATTAGTATATGGATCTTTCATATCAAAGCCATAACCAATATCTACAGCTTCTCCCCATGTTCTATCTTCATTCATTTTAGCTGCTAATGTTTCCGATGTAAGCATTGTTAAAGTAGATGTCCCAACCCCTGCCACTGTTTGCGTTCCCACTTTTAATGCGGGTTGAAGTTTTAAGTAAAGAGGATTATTTATAGCGGGTTGTGTTAACCTTACGGCGGTATTATTCATTTGTCTAGTAAAATTCTTATACGCACCAGCCCCACTTTCTGGAGCAATTTTTGCCAACCCTTGTAATCCTTTCATAAAATAACTAGCAATAAAACCACCGGCACCCATATATCCCCACATATCCGCTCCAAATTCTTGATGATCTAAATTAATTTGTTTCATTACTTTGTCAAATGAAACACCTAAAGCTATATCTCTAACAGCACCAGTTGAAGAACCAAACGCAAACTTAGTAAATCTGTTGTTAGCAGATTTTAAACTAGTTTTTACCATTTCATCATAACCTTTGTACGCTTTGTTATTTTTTATACCTTTCCTTATTAAACCAAAACTTAATGCCATAGCACTAATCTGACCTCCTGCTCTCCAGTAATCTGATGTTCCTTCCGCTATTCTTTCTTCAGCTAATGGGTTTAATTGTCCACCGTGTTCTTTGATTAAATCTACATAAGCTCTAGATAAATCATCATTAGTGATAGTGCTTTTATCTCCAAAAAATTGAGCCATTCCTTGTCCAAATGCTGCTCCGTAGTTATCTCTACTTAATGTTACAGGATCCATATTAAGCATAAATGCTTTATTGGCTATTTGCCACTGAACTAAAGCTTGATTATACCTTCTAAATCCAGGAGTACTCTCGTTAGGAATCTTTAATAAGTTTTTAGGCATAGATTTGATCTTACCATCTTTAATATCTAAATCCTGATAACCACTTTTCTTTAACCAATCTGCAAATCCGGATTGAGACCACGTACCATACATGTCTTCTTGCGCTACGTACTCCATTGATGATTGTAGTTCAAAAAATGCTCTTCGTCTTAACGCTTTTATATCATCAAATGCTAAACCTTTTAGTTGCACTGCG
>Ga0208011_1000186_pt1 | contig 26759 bp, 19 predicted proteins | sample 7_EtaG_FD_184080 | JGI IMG/M metagenome (GOLD analysis project Ga0208011, IMG submission 184080) | Marine viral communities from the Subarctic Pacific Ocean - 7_ETSP_OMZ_AT15161 metaG (SPAdes) (version 2) | ecosystem: Environmental > Aquatic > Marine > Oceanic | place: Pacific Ocean | collected...
AGAGTCCTCTCTTTTCTTTATCAACATCTAGAGACCTTTCAGACTCCAAAACCTTAGGATCGTCAGCACGGAATTCAATTTCATAACCATTCTTACCTGCCTTAATCTTATAAGAAGAATAAGGACCACGAGGGATGTGAAATGTAGGAGGTTGAATCACAGGTTCAGGTTCTTGCCTGAAAACATATCCAAGCAGACCTATGTGTGCTACAACAAATACTCCACCAACTGAAGCGGCGACGATCTTAAGTTTATTCATGGTTAGAATGGCATAACAGGACTAGGCATAACAGGACCAGTTACCTCAGGTACAGATGGCATAGCAGAATTTACCATTGCTGGTAGTGCTTCTGTGATTGCTTCAGTGATAGCAGCAGTTGCTTTCTCCCTAGCACCTTCGATTAATGTATCCTTTTGAACGTAAAGATAAGCACCACCCCCTAAGACAGCTAAAGAAACTAGACCAGATAATAACGCGACACCATTAATCAATTTTTGCATCTTTCTTCTCCAATGTAGGTGCTTGCTTAGATTCTTTTTCTTCCTTCTTCTTAGAAGGCATGACACCAAACGTAGCTAAAGTTCCAGTGAACACACTGGCAATAAAAGTTGGATCGATATTTTTCTGAGGAATACCAGGAACAGTTACATAATTAAGAGTCAGAATTGCTGCTGACCATCCAAGAATAATAACTCGGACGAGAGTTGATACACCCTCATCCGCCCACTCAAATTTGTTTTCCTTTTTGGCTTCCCCTTTCCTTGGATTTAATTCCATGAGTAAAGAGTAAGGCTCAAGTATTTATTAATAAATAAATTAGGAAATCAATTTTTATACAAATGGCAGGGAAAATTTTTAGTAAATTTGGTGCTAAGAGATCTTTAAACCTTACAGACTTGCCAGATAAAAAAGAAGCATTAAATAATTTATTAGATAAACTTGCAGACTCCACTGAAACTTTTACATGGGAAGATATTAATTTACTGAGATTTATTTCATTAACAGATATTAGTTCTAAAACATTTACTTCTGCCTCTGATGCAACTGTAAAATTAATTAATAGTAGTGGTATAACAACTCCTTACAATCCATTAATTACTTTAGAAAATCGTTTTGATAAAGCATATTTTACTACATCAGAACCATATTTTGCTGGTGGCGATGGACTATCAGCATCATATTTTGATTCCAATTCAATACAAAGAGAAACAGAGAATAATCCTGACAATAATTTTACAGGATTTGATACTAGTTTATTAGTTAAACAAGATAATTTTTGGGAAAGGGGAAATTTTTCATATGAAAATAAAATTTCAGTAGATTTTGTTTCTTTATATGGTGGTGTGCAATGGGAAGGTTATTTTAAACCATCACAAGATGGAAATCATAGTCTAAGAATAACAACTGGAGGATTTTTAAAAGTAGAATTTGATAATAAAACACAACCAAGAACTTTTATATCAGATCCTGCAACTGGAACTTTTAATTATCAAAATAATGATTTCGCTGAAGTAACTACTTTAGTTGATGATACAAAATTAGATCAATCAACAAATTTACTTACAGCAGTAAGAAATAGTTCTGGTATTGCATTAAATACTAATTATACATATGTTCTTGATCTTGGATCATTAGTGCAATGGGAAGCATATAAAATAAGAATAACTTATTTTACAGATCCAAATGCATATCCAGAAAACGAAACCGCAAATAAATCCATAGACATAAACATTACTTCTCCTGGTAGTGGCACATCAAATTTAAATTACAAACAACTATTTACAAAAAATTATTTTCAAAATTATAATATAGGAGACTTTAGAGAGTTTGTAGAGAAATCTATTTCTCTTGGCGGAACTGAAATAGGAAGTAAAGGAACAATTGGAGATGTTCAAGCAAGTTTTACAAGTTCTCCGGGACAAAAAGGTGATAGTTATAGAAATTTAAGTAACATCAATCCTACAATTTCTTATTATCAATTCCCAAAACAAATATCAGATACAGAAACTGTTATCCAAGGTTGCAATGTTCAAAACAATATTCAATCTATTTCTATTAGCAATGCACAAGCAGACTCAACCGAAGGTATTGAGATTGGAAACTATGTAATTGGATCTGGCATTCAAATAGGAACAAGAGTTACTAGTGTTGTCATTAATAGTAATATAATAGTATCTCCTGCTCCTAATAATACTGCAAGTAATACAACATTAACTTTTGTAGATCACAGAGGTCTTGTTGCATTTGGAACTGGAGATGTATATGGTGATAAAATAGACACGATAACAAATTCATATGGTTTGTCAAACATTGATAATAATCAAATAGTATTATCATCTGGTTTGTCATTTACATATGATAGCAATATAGATAATACTACAAACAATACTGCTGTTGGTATATTAGCAGAAGACTATATTGGATCTGAAATAAATTTTAAAAACGCTTCATCATCAAGTTTAATAAACAATAATCAAAAGTTTTATGTTTACGAGACGTTAGGGTTGGTTGATAGTGGTTTAAAGCATTTCTGTCAGGGGGTATTGAAGGCACGTTTGATGCTAACTCAAACTGATATTCTATCAAATAGTATTAACATTATCGTAGATGATGTTACTGGTATAACAAACAACATGTATGTTCATGCGTTTCCAGCTGTAAATTTTGGAGAAAGATTAGACGGAACTGTTAATGAATTATTCAGTAAAGTTCAGGTATCTAGTATAAGTGGAACTACATTAACTTTGACTGGTGTTGATGGTGTTCCTGTTTTACTATCAGGATTGGAATATAACTCAGAAAAAATAAAGAACATCGTATTTACTTCTACCGATGTCAACAAAGAAGTTTGTTTCAGACCAACTGATACATCACCACCATTTGCTGCCAATGCTGCTGGATTAACAACACCATTTAATGTATCATTAGTAAATGATTTTACTAGTACTAGTAATTCTGGAGGAGTTTTAAATAACTCTTCAAAAGTAACTTACTCTGCATTAGAAATTAAACATGATACTAATAACATCAATCTTAATATAAGTGCTTACGCATCAGAACCAATAAGTGATTACCTACCGATAGAAGACTCTGCTGGAAATACTTTTTATATATTATTAGGTAGTTGAACTTAACAACAAATTATATTCTTCTCCATTGATAATTACAGGAAGTTTATATGTAAATTTTTGCAATGGTGATACAGTACCAGATTCGGTTTGTATATCCTGAATGTTATTTACTGATATAGGATTTCCTTTAAGAATCATATTACCAATACTCATTTCTTGATTATCAGGATTTGATATTGCTGCAGCAGAATATTCTAATGTACTAGTTGCACTGTTGAGTTCCCATGGTGATGTGTTATCAGAAAAAGATCTAAGTTTTTCTATGTTAGTTTTTGTAGAACTTGGATTTATAATAAAAACTCCGGGACTATTCAATGTAAATATATCCGCAGTTCCATTATTAAAATTATCTGGATCAAAAGATTTTAATGATCCTTCTAATTTTATTGGATTTACTTCAAAAATATTATTAATAGATCTTGCATATTTTTTAAATCTAAAGTAGTTAGCTGCATCTAAACTTAATTCTAAACTACTAAAATTTTGATTGATAGTATTACTCAATACATAATTGTGATAAATTGTATTATTGGTATTACCACCTTCATCAACAAATTCTGGAAAAATTAAATTTAATAAATTTTCATTAGTAACTTCATTATTCCTTTCAAAAATTATAGGTATGTCTTTACTATCACTACTTTGAAATGGAGATTCAATAGCAAAAGGTTTTACTAATTCTTGTTTACTATATGAAGAAGCAATTTTAAAGTTGTTTATTCCATTAGTTAAAACAACTCTATAAGTCTCATCATATGAAAATTGAGATGATACAAGAGGAGTTGTGCCAGGTATTGTGTAAGTTGGCAGTGGAAATAAATTACATGTTAGATAAGGATATCTATTTGTTGAATCAAATGTTCCCGGACCACCTTCAAATAATGTTGACCATTTAATATCAGTAACAATTATTCCTGTTGTGTTATCAACTTCTTTTATTATAAAATTTTTGTTGTTAAAAAATTCACTTCCTGGAATGCCAGATTCAGATTCATTTGTGAAAAATGTATCGTAAAGTTTTATTGTTTTTCCTTCTGCAATACTGGTAAGTCCATGATTTTCATTAAGAGTAATACTTAATCTTTCAGGTTCAGTAGATGTAGCAGGAAGATGCAATATCATAGAGATAGTTCTTACTGCTCTTATCTTTACTGGATCGCCATTACCATAAATTGATAGCAAGTCAAATTCAAATAATGATGTTTCCGATCCTGCTACACCTGTTTCTTGCCTACTAAAATTATTAACACCTGGTTTATATACTACTACACTAACATTCTTTGTGTTGTTAGAAAACACCTGCAAGTCTTCCGATATACTTCCACCAGATAAATTATTTAAACTTAAAAATTCATCAAAAGTTTCAGAAAGATTAAAACTTCTGACGTATCCTTGATTTGCAGATATTGACATTAGTTATTTACCTTTATTGTCCAACCTTTAGTTCTCAAAAATTCTGCTGCAGTAATGCCAACAAAAACAGTAGTGTTCAGACGATTAGTAATACTATTTACAGTTAATTCAAGAGATCCTCTAAAAATATTTCCATCAGCATTTTCAAATTCTATAATATTTGGAGTAGAAAGAATATCATCATCAGCATAACCAGATTCTCCACTATTTATCTGAACACTATAAGATGCAGAGTTATAATATTTTTCTTTAACTCCAGTAACAGGAACAGTTATAGTTACATTAATATTATTACCTTCATCGTCTTGATATAATTGATCAATTACAATAGTATTTCCTTGAGAATAACCAGATCCAGAATTAACTAATGTAGCATTGGTGACAGAATTATTTCCATCAACAGTTATATTAACTATAGCATTTCCATTTGGATCTGTAAAATCTCCACCTGTATAATTTTTAGTAGAGTCACTTACAGTTGGATTTCCGATAGATGTTATTACACCATTTGTAATATCAGCACTAACATTTATTGTTCCAATAAAACCATTTCCAGAATTATTAGTATTAAAAACAATATTCGAATATGTTTTTTCTTTTGGAGAAAGTCCAGAAGTATTTAAATTTTTTATATCGTTTCCAACAGAAGTAACATCACCACCAGATACAGATGGTTGTGATATACTTCCAAATCCATTAACAATACCAGGAATCGTTGGATATCCACTAGGAGAACCTTGACCTCCTCCACTTAAATTAACAACAACATTACTTCTTGGAAAATTTATGTAATTATCGTATAAATCAAACAATATATTATCAATTGATTCAGAGGTTAATGCATTTGAAGCTAGATCAAGAACTTTAATTCTTTCTAAACTTTGCAAACCATTTCCTCTAGAATAATTAGTAAATTGATTATCATTTAATGATACCTTTTCAACAATAGGACAAGAATTATATAAGTTTGGCAATGGTCCAAAAAATTCATTATTAGAAGCATAAAATGATTCTAATTTTGGAAGATTAAATATATTGCTTATTGATTGCAATTTATTATTAGAAACATTCAAATAATTTAACGATGTCTTATTAGAATAAGATATACTTCCTGTAAAAGAATTATTAGAAAGATGTATTTCCCGTATTAAAGAAGCAGAAGCAAAAGATGGCAATGAAACAGAAGAACCTTGTCCCCAATTTTGACTAGAACTATGAATTTCTATTAATTTAGTAAGAGATTCTAGGTTAGGAAAATCTCCTGTAAATCTTCCATTGGCAGAAATAGCAAGATAAGATAAACTATTTTGTAATGGCAGAAATGTATTCGGTTCTATTTCACCAGCAAAATTTACATTATTTACAGACAGGGTAAATGAAGATACATTTGGAGAATTTACAAATGTATTATTATATAAACATTTTGCAGTACCACTTCCATCTGGTCTTCCTGCAATTAAATTATTACACGACGCTAAATTAATACTACTCAAACTTGAATTATTAAAGAAAGGAATACATCCAGAGACAGAGGAATGCCACAAGTTAAGTGAAGTTAATTTATTACATCCAGTGAATGCATACGTTCCTTCTGTTGGACCAGAAAATAAAGAACCAAAATTTGAATTTGATTCTGCAGAAAACGTTTCTAAATTTACCGCATTTTGTAAAGATCTTGGACATTGCAATTTAGTTCTTCCAATATTGATTGATTTAATATCCGGACTTGAAATGTTGCAAGTTCCAGTTAAATTAGGATTCCTATATAAATCTAAATTTACTAAAGAATATAAATTTTCTACATTTACTCTGTGAGGAGTTGTAGTTATATCAGTAGTTCCTAAATCCTGAAAATTATTACCACCAGCATTTAATGTTGTTAGTTTATGATAAGTAATTCCACTACCACCATAAAATAATGGCAACTCTCCTGCTGCATTAGAACTATCCGGATAAAAATATTTACCCCGTGATGAACTAATTTGTAAAGTTCTTAACTCCTGGAAAGGAACAAATATATTTTGTTCTATTCCACCAAAAAAACAACCTACAATATTTAAAGATTTTAATGTCAATGGCAATTTAGAAGTTATTAAATCGTTTAATTTTCTTTCTGCTTTTATACTAGCATTAAAAAAATCATTATTAGATATATTTAATGTTTCTAAACTTGGTGCAATAAATTTAACATCAGGAAAATCAACTAAACCATTACCAGAGAGAGATAATGAATCTAAATTATCTAATACGACTTTTGGTATTTCTTGTATGTTTATACTATTTAAATTTAAATTTCTAATTCCAGCAGGAGGAAAATATATTTCAATAAATCTTTCTGCTGCAAAAGGAGATTGATATTGTAATCTAGATCTAGTAGAAGAACCATTTTCTCCTGTAAAATCTTCAAAATCTTCAGTTCCCAATCCATCTGTTCTATCAATTCTCCAACTAACTTTTTCTACACCAAATGTTGGATTATTAAAATCTACTATTGCATCAAAGTTTCTAAAATACCCTTTAAATCTCAAAGGTATTCCTTTCATAGCATAAATGTATTTCGTATTACCGTTTACATCAATTTTTATTTTATGAGTAGCAGTTTCTGCATTAAATTTTGTTGGTTTTGCTACTGTTCTTGTTTTAATTTTACCAACACTTAATGTTCCACCAATTTCTACGTCTGCACCATATGCAATAGTGCTATCAAAAGTACTCCAAGAACTAACTCGTGAGGTAGATATATCGCCCCATTTTAAAACAGGGTTATCATTTGGATCTAAAATAAATGGAGTAAGATCAAGAACAGGATATCTAAATGCTGTAGCAGAAATGCCACCGGCAATTTTTAAGTTACCTCTAAGTTGAAAATCAGTTCCACCTGATAATGATAGTGTTGTTCTATAAGTTGATACATCATTTATATATCTATCAAATGATTGCCAAATAGGGACGGATATATTAGATAAAGTTTGAAGATCGTTTTTATCAAATCCGCTTGCACCAATCCCTCTAATTACTTCTAAATCATTCTTTTCTAATTGAAGATTTTTTAAAGCAAGTTTTGTATCTGGAATATCAGCTAAAGAAAGAGAAACAGATAAACCAAATATCCTACTATTTTTAATAGACATATTTTTTATTGCTGCTCAATGTAAGTTAACGTAGCTTGAACATCCGTTGTATTTCCAGGTTCTCTAGAAGTTGCCAAGAAAAAGTACGCTGTAGTATTTAGTAAATCAGGAGTAATTGTTTCTTTTTCAAAATCAAATATATTTGATAAAGATATTAATTTAGTATCCTGCCCAACATAAAATTTATCAATTACTTCATATGGTCTTAGTTGTGATTGATTTTGAACATCAATCAAAGCAGATGACAAACGTTTGTCAGAACTAAAGTTTGGAGGAATTTGTGTGAGAGCTCCTGTTGTTGTTTTTAAGTCTCCCACAGGACCAACTTGAATTGATGAATTAGAAATAGTCATTTGACTATCTCCCAGTTCCTTAGATATAAACCACTTTGGATTATAAGTATTAGTTACCTGCGTCACCTCTTTAATTGTTGCACCATTTATTAATGATCCATCTCTCATTTCAATAAAGAAGTATAGTGGATATGGATTAAAGTTAAATGATTTGATAATACTTTTTCTATATGATATCAATTTAATAGGAACAAACCAAATAACTAAAGAAGTAGCAGATGATTGCGATTGTCCAGGTAGATGATTAGATAATTTAATTATGTATTTAATATTACCACTATCTTCTATATATTGAATTACATTACTTGCAAATCTAACACCAGATCCAACACTTGGTGGTGTTTCTATTTGAGTAATATTATTAGAATCAAATCCTACTTCAGCATTTTCTGGATTGAATGTGATAGCATTAAACGACTCTGCTATTAAATAATAAGAATTTGCATCATAAGTATAACCAGCATTTATAAATGTTTGTTGAATATTAGATGGGTCATTAAATTTAGTACTACCTTGCACTTGTGTTACCGATTGAAAAATTGCATCTTCAACTTCAATATTGACAAATGCACAAGTTCCAGTATTTGATCCTGGAGGCCTTGGCGTTCTATAATCAATAGTATAAGGTCTTGTGCTTATACTACTTTCTCCATTTTCATACCCATCAATATTTCTATTAATATCTTCATTAAAAAGTTCAGCATATAATTTATATGAATCAGTAAATTGCACACTATTATTTTGGTTATCTTTCCAAGTAATATTTGTACCATCATATTCAGGTTTTAAAGAAGTTATACCTATTCTAAAATCAGCAAGTTGACCCGAAGAATACGATCCACTATCAGTAGTAGTATCAAATAAAAAGTTCAAAGTATTTTTACTACCACTCACAGGTATAGAGGAAGCTGCGAGAGCATTATATTGAGATAATCTACCAGAAAATTCAGAAGGATTTTCAATTACTTGCAATGAACGCCCCGATCCAACAGAATAATACCGGGGAAGTTCTCTATCAATAAGAAGGTCTGCTACGTTTTTTGTTTTATCATAACCAGAAATCGTTCCTAATTTTGCAGTAGTATATCTATCTTCCAGACCTGCAATACTTATTACACCACTACCAGTTTCCATTTCTTTTATGTAAGTGAGATAAACTCTAGTAGCAATTACCTTAGCATATAAATCTTTAGAATTTAAAAATACTGGTTGATACTTTATCGACTCACTACTAATAGAACCTGTCAAAGTATTATTTAATGTAATAACATTACCATTAATGTTAGTAATTATAGTATTTGCAGGAATTTTAGATGCTATATCTGCTGGATCTACTACGTCACCAATTCTTAAATTGTCAACGTTATCTAATGTTAAAGTAGTTCCCGATCCTGTAGAATTTTTTTCTAATATTTTTAATTTTAGTTTATCTCTAGACGAATCTACTATTTCAAATTCTCTTTCTATACCATTATATCCTGCATTTAAATTTGGTTGATAGGTATGCCCAAATTCTGGACAAGATTTACATTTCACAATAGCAATTTCTGTTAGTCCATCACAATTAACAGATAGTTCTTTAGGAAATATTTGTTGTTTATTTTTTATTAATTGTCCGGTTGAATTTGAAATTGATGTTTTTGGTTGTATTCCTACAAGAGAAGTAGATAATAAAGGACCATTTTCTGTTACTTGAGGAGTTGTTTTTAAATTAGAAGTTGCAGAATTTACAGTAACTGTTCCTTCATCTCCGCCATCAATATAACAACTTGTTCCATACTTATATAAGTATTGTGGAGTAGTTGTATTGATATGATTATCAACTATAAGTGAATATTTAAATTTGTAGTATGGATCTCCCATATATGGTTGCTTTAATTGATTTTCAATAAGCAATCTATGCAGTTTAACCCATCTAGCTTTTCCATTATTAACTGGCACATAAGCATAAAATTGAATACCTATACCACCATACCATCCAAATTCAATTTTATACATTGTTATTTGTTCTGCAGACCAGTTCCATCCACTAGGTCCATTGCCATTTAATTTATCACCATTCCATTTATCTCTTGTTATTACAGTTTCATATACCTGTTTATTTTCAAGCCCAGTATAAGCAGTATTGTTTTGTGTGTTTTTAGTTATCGTAACTTGATCTTCTGGATCTAAAAAATTTGCTTCTAATATTGATTCTGTTAATGGGACAACACTTCTTCTTACAATACTAAAGTTAGATCCACGAATTTGAAAAACTAAATCATCTGTGTTATTTCCAATTCCCCATTCAATAATACTATTATTATCTGTTTTATCATTTGATGCTCTAACACCAAAAGTATATCCACTGATTCTTCCTGGTTGGTATCTAAAAGCTTTTCTGGACTCTAAGTATGCACGAGTTGGTCTATGAGTAGAGTATCCTGGTTCAGAATTTGAATATGCAGTTTCTCCTTCTGTTACTACTCCGGATTGAATAAGATATCTTTGTATTAAAGAAAATGTATTAATTACTTCTCTTGTTAAAGGAAAATTGTCTGGTCTTAAAAAAGATTCTGTTGGTATCCTTCTCCAAACTTCAGTCCAAGTATCAATTTGAGAAAATAAATCATCTGCACTTTCATAGTATGAATTAACCGGAGATAGTAATGCAGATAAAACTTTTTCTCCATCCATTCCTAAAAAATTTTTAACCCGAGCAGTAGTTCCTGTAGTTTTTCCTCTGATCTCTACATAATTACCATTACCTTTAATATCAGTAACTTCATTATCTATTTCTAAAATATCGTCTCTTAAATTATAAGAAACTACATTACCTAAAACTTCATTAGTATCAGTTCTTTCAATTTCTTCACCAATAAAAAATTTGATATTATCCGGCAAACCATTTGGCAAAGGATCAGGTACAATAAGTGTTTCTAAAACAAAATAATTTCTTTCATACGGTAAAAAGTTTTTTGAATATTCTGAATTAGTTTCTTTATAGGTATCATATAATAACATACCAATTTTTAAAAAGACATTAAATTTTTTATAACTTTCAGAATTGTGATAATTACTCTTAAAACCATAAGGAAATGTATATGGTGTTCTATATGATTCAATAGATATTGCTGCTTCTTCTTTTACTTCTCTAACCCTAGAAGTATAATGTTTTCCATAAGTTTTATTTTTTCTTGTTTCCCATACTCCATACGAATACCCACTGTCGCTACTATAAAAAATAAATTCATCATCATCTAATCCATAAGTAGAAACATTAGAAAACAATCCTAATTGTTCTTCTGCTTTTGGATATCCAAGTAGAGTAGTGCTAACTTCACTGAATGCTGCAAAACTTTCTTCTACTTTTAAGATTGGATCTATTTCAACAGGAGTAAGTTTTATTAATTCGCCAAATAGATCTTTATTTGAAGTAACATTTAAATCTAAACTACATTCATTGTTAGTATTAATAGAAGTTACAACTCTAGTTTCATAGACTGCTTGAGAATTTTCAATTCCTGTTGGTAGTAATAATATACTTCCATTTTCTAACTCCCCCTTTTTTCCAATAAACTCAATTTTAACAATAGTTAATTCATCCACATTATTAGAACTTTTAAGTATTTGTCCTGGAAATATATTAGTATCTGAGTAATCTGATAATATTATTACTCCAGTTTTATAGGTAGATGTATTAATATTAAAAGAAGTTATTATGCCAGTAGAATTAGTTTTCTCATTTGTAACCGTATCATCTACTAAATCATTATTAATTACATCTAAACTTGAAAAAGATATTCTGTATTTGTTTTCATCTTTAAACAACCCATCTCCAGATTCAACTGTAATGGTATTGCCATTTGCTTTAAATCTTTTTCCAGATAACCTTACATTTTTTTGACTGTTAGTTTTTTTATCTGAAGTATATACAATAGAAGTTGCTTTATCTGCTGAAGATTCTGATGTCAAAAAAGTATCTTCAGCAGATACCAAAGGTGTTCCACCTTCATCAGTTAAAGGTTGCGATGTTTGTAAATTGTATAGCGGCACATTTCTTTCAACCAAAGGTGCTGGTTGTTTATCATTACCAATTTTTATTTTCTTTGACATGTATCACTGCTCCTCCCAAGTAAGACTTGCTAAGATCTCTCCTTTTTTTCCATAACTTCCCGTTCCATCAGATCCATTATAAAAAGATTTGGATGAGACGCAGACATATAATGAATCAACTAAATCTGTTAGAGGGAACGATAGATAATCTTTATTGTAATCAAAGTAAGACTGAAGATTAAACTCTGCTCCAGAATTTGGAGAGAATAATGTAGTTACAATTGTTCCTGTTCCAGGGATTGGAGATCTTTGTTCAGTATCTATATTAACTGCAGATAGTCTTGCAAGAGAAGAGGAAGGAAATCCATCAAACCCAGGATCTTCCACGGTTGAAGTTAAATCAGGATCAGCTCCACCATTTCCAGGACCAGAATAATTTTTCACTCTTAAGAAAGAACCTCTAATGTTAAGTTCATCTATAGTTACTTCTGCAGCACTAAAGTAATAACTACCATTAATTTTTTCAAGCAATCCTAAAGTTGTAGTAGCTACTCCAGAAGTATCTCCAACTATAGTAGTTCTAAAGTAACCATAAGTCTTTTGTCCTTCAGTTAAATATGTTCCAGTTTCAGTAATATCTGCGCTGGGCAAAATAATTTTCTTTCCTCTTCTTCCAATATTAATAGCAGAATTAATACCAACAGATGCAGCAGCTGCAGGAACATCAAACGTTTGAAACAATGGGGACTTAAGCAATTGCACAACTAAAGATTCTGAACTAGATGTTAATCCCGTTGCAAGTCTAGTTGGATAAATTTGAACTCTATTCCTAACACCATTAATTTCAGTTCTACACTTAATTCCTAATATAGATTGAGGTCTATCTACAATTAAAGAAATATTACCGTTCGTAGCAGATAATGTTTTACTTAAATACAGTTTATTACCAGATACATATACCACTCTAACATCTTGATCGTTTGGATTACCAGTAGATACTTTAGCATTGATATAATAATCACTCAATACAGGAGCTCCATTGGTATCAGCGATAGTGAGAGCAGGAGCATTTATATATGAAGTTCCAGGAGTTGTTACTTGATTTACTCCACTCTCAGCAAATAAATTAGAATTATTACTAGACTCAATCAAATACTTAGATCCACCAATTTCTTTTAAAGTTTCTGATGAATAACTAAACAATCTAACAGTTCCTCTGTCTCCACCATCAATATAATATGAAGCGCCATATTTAACTAACTGTTCAGAAATAGATCCATAACCAGAATCGGTATTGGAAATTTTATCAACATTTTTATATCCATATCTATTTTCACTACCTCCACCATATACCATGTAAGTAATAGGTAGAGTAGCATTACCAAGAGAAGCAACCTTTAATTGGTTTGATGCTCTAAGATGATGGACTCTAACCCAACGTGCTTCACCATTGCTTACAGGCACGTATGCAAGGAATGTAGCACCAACAGCACCATACCATGAGAATTCAATTTTATACATGGTAACTTTTGTTGAATCAAGTTCCCATACACTATTAAATTCTATCTGTTCATTAGTTGTTGGTTCTTCTACAGGGTCTCCTGCTTTTTTATCAAGAACATTATCACTGTAAACAATATCAGTAACTCTACCATTCAATTTTTCTCCACTCATTCTAGAGCGTGGAATTCTATACTCATATACCTTATAATATTTTGGATCAACATTAAACCAAACCCAGTTTTTATAAAGTCTTTTATTTACATAGTTAAATTGTTTTTTAAGAGTTGTAAATCCACTACTTCCATCAAGGGTGCTATCAATATAACCTTTAGAGTTTGCCGTATCTCCAGATGCTCCAGGTGGATATAAGTATGGGAATGCTCCATCCACAAATCCATTAGCATTTGAATTTAAAGATCCATCTGTGTAATTAACTCCAGAGTATTTTCTTATATCATCAGGTAATAAAAATGCAACTGGTGTTTGTAAAGAAAATCCATCCGAACTAATATCACCAGGATCATTTGTAATTACAAACTCGTCTGCTACATACGCAGTATCAGTTTCTGCTGACCAGGGATTTGAATCATTACCACCACCAACATTAGTATAAATTTCTTCATTACTAGGAACTTTAGATAAACGAATCTCTTGATAAATTCCATTAGCATCAACAGTAACATCTTTTATGGAAAGAACATACCATATACTACCATCAGGTAAACTACCAGTTATTGCAGTAATATTACTAGCGGTGTTACTATTTTTGTTGAAGTAAAAACTTTGTCCTACTTGCAGAGCATCTTTATTTGAAGGTATTTTAATTTTCAACCATTTATTTGCCCCATCATCTGTAACCGCTTTAACATCATAATAACATTTTTCTTTCAGTAAAGAAATATCATGCGCTGCTGCATGTGTCATCACTAAACCATCACGATATACACACATCTCTCCTGCCACAGAACCAGACGGAGATGGAACAGAAGAATAATTACCACTACCAGTTAAAGCAGTAATCAAAATATCAAGTAAAGATTGCACCGCTGCTGTTGATCCACCTTCTTCCGTTGGAATATTAGATCCAGGAGAAGTAGCAGAGTATCCATTCAAAACCGATAAAGATGTTCCAGCAAATAAAGTAGTAATTGCTGTTTTAATAGCAGTATACCTAGTAACCTCAGTTGCAGGATTGTCTAGATACAATACAATATTGTCTCTATCTGTTGCGTTAAAAAATCTAAGTGTATTGTAGACAGTAGTAGCATTACCACCATATTTTAAATCATGAATAATACCTTCAATAATTAAACCAGCATCTCTACGACACTTATCATATTCATCCGGATTATTTTCTGCATCTCCAGCAACAGGAACTGCTACTTCTTGTAGGTATCTTTTGTTTGCTTTTAATACTTCTGCTGCATTTGGATATGTAGAAGCATTCGTTTCTGTCAGTGGTATACCAACCCATGCATAATCTTGATCTTGTTTATCTGAAGTAGATCCAAAAGGAAGAGGGTTATCTCTAATAATAGATTGCGTTCTTCTTACAACAGCAAAGTTATCGCCATATGCATCATTTCTACTTTCATAATAATAACCATCAAACTTATCAAAAATGCCATACTTTTTGATAGCAGGATTTCTTATTGCCGGTCCGCCCGATACAACATTATCTGTAATTGTATATGGTGCTCTATTGAATTTGACACCAAATGTTGCAGCAGAGACACGTCCTGGTTGATATCTAAAGAATCTTTTTGATGTAAGAATAGTATACTCATCTGTTGGTGCTTCAATCATTGCTCCTGCTTCTTCAGGAATATGAGTTAACCCCCAATCTTGATTTCCAAGACCAGTATACTTTGCTTGATTAGTTGTAGTTTCTGGAGAATACATCTCCAAAGATGTAATCTGTTCAGGAAACGATGTCCATTCTGTTGGGTTTACATCATAAGTGTTTACATCAGCAAAAATACCAAGAGCAACTTCTGATCTAGGAATACCTAATAATGATAACGCAACTTCAGATTGTTGTTTGTTTTGCTCTTCCACAGGAATTGCAGACTGATCACTGGCAATAACAACAGGAATCGATTTTGATGACACTTGTTGTCCTGCAGGAACTGGTGCGGTTCTTCCTACAATAACAGTTGACGAATTATTATTTACAGCTGCCATTTTTGCTCCTAATATTTACAGGAAATACTCTAGTTTCTTTGTGTATTTATAATTTAATCAATATGCTCTAGAGATAACTCCCTTTGCAATTACATATTTATTTCTAAGTTCATAATAACCTCCACCAATTTGTGTTCCGCCTCCAACACCAGTAAATCCAGTAGCAGAAATTATATCTCCATTAGTTTGTTCAAATTTTGGTTGAAGTTTTAATTTATTCTGACCACCTTCATTAAATTTACTAAAAACATACCAAAGATTTACGTCACCCTGTGGTGAAAAGTTATGCGCTACTAATTTAATATAATCTCCCTGAGTTATTTGACCGAAAGCAACGTCATCCAGAACATCTACTTGATAATATGCATTGCTATCTACTGTTTCACCACCTCCAAACACAGGATCTACATCGCTACCAATAGGAACATTACCATAAGTAGGAACATAGTAATCAATTCCTAAAATTCTATAAACATAATATTGATTATTAGTTATAGAAGAATTTGGAGGAAATATATTGTTACTATTATCTTGAGACAAATTAAATTGAATTTGTCCTATAGTAGCATCTACATTTGGATCAATATATCTTTGGAATGCAACGTTATTTACTTTTTGTGTAAGATCTACAGTTTCAATATTATTAGATACCGTAGCAATATGAACATCAAAATTAATAATAGTATTAGTCAAGTCTTTAACAGAACCATCTGCTTGATACTGATAAACAGGCGTCTCTTGATTGACATCATATTCTATTGATAAATTAACACCATCATAATCAGTATCATATAAATCAGGAACAGGAATATATTCTCCTGCTGGACCTAAGATTAGATTATCAAGAACTAAAGCATTGACTGATCCATATATTTGAATGCCTGAACCACAATTTTTTACAACAGAACCATTCATAGAAAGAACATTGCTTGTAGTTAAATCTAACGCTCCTGGAAAATTACTAAAGAATGTAGATGTAATATTAACATTTTCAGAATCACTTGCTAATATACAAAGAGTAGAATATCTTTCCGTCTCTAAACCATTGAATATATTTGTTCCAGAAATTGTAAGGTCTTTTGATCCCTCAGCAAACAATGCTGGTCCAGAAGTATTTTTAATTTTAATATCTTTTAATTTTAAAAATTCGCTATTAGGAAATCCCAATGCTGAATTATTACTTTCAATACCTAAAGAAGAACGGTCATACAATAATTGAAATTGTGCATTTCCATCAATAACTATATCTCTCAAGACAAAGTTTTTAGTAGTCCAATTAGTTTGAACTGCAGTAGAATCATATCCTACAGGAACAAACATAGAATTTCTCAATCCACTCATAGGAGTGTCATTAATTTTTGTTGTATTCCAATATTGTTTTTTTAATATAGTAGCATCATCCAATCCACGTAAAGCAAATCCATCAGGAATTTTTAATTGATCAATTAAATATGTGCCTCCAGGAATAATTAAAAAATCTGTACCATCTGTAGATAATTCATTGATTGCTGTCTGTAATGCAACAGTATCATCATGATAAACATAAACAGAATAAGTAGAATCAATTTCTAATCCTTGTATATCAATAACAAAACTATTATTATCTCCATCAATTGATTTAATAGCACCGGTTGCCCATCCTCTTTTTTTATTTACGGGAGGATTGATGTTAAAATGTACTATGTCATTAGTTTTATATGTTCCATCTGCATTTTTACTTGTCCAAGATGGAACATCATATTCTCCATAGTCAATGTAATCTGTTGTTAGCGTAGCAATTGCCCCGGTAGAGGGATTAGAAAATTCTTTCTGTCCCAATACAGCAAACAATTTGAATGCCGATTGATTACCTCCAATACCAGATATAGAATTTTCAGCATTAATTAAAGAATCAAATATTCCTCTATAGATTAATATTCCTTCTGTAGTACTATTTCTAGTAATATTAAGTGTATTATAATTTGCTTCACTTAAATTTGCTGGCGATAAATTTTGAACAATTTTAGTGTTAGGTATTACAACATATTCACTCACATCTCCAGTAAGAAGATTGTAAGATGCAAACACATAAACATAATATTTTTTATCAATGTTTACATCATTAAATTCATTTGCTACAAATGAAGGAGTAATTGTTATTTGATTAATATTAGGAGAATCTGGAAGGTTTGCTGCAAGTGTAGTGCTTGCCCCAAATATTTTTACTTGTTGTAATGTATTAAAATATTGAATATCATCCACAGTATCTAAAACAACTTGCAAATAACTATTTGAATCAATAACAACTGTTCCAGAATTTAAACCAACACCATTAGTTTTTACAAGATAAGAATTTCCATCTCCTGAAGCACCATACTGAGAAGCAACGTCATAAACAGTTTCAGTTGGCAACATAAAATTGTAATAGGTGCTTCCATTATTAGAAAACTGCCATCTAACTTCATCAGGATTCCACTTGATACATCCTGCAGTAGCACTATCGGTTTCTTTAATACTGTTTACTACCAATTTACCAGTAGATGTAATATCATTAAAAGTAACATTAGATGTAGTACTAATGTCTTGTACTAAACCAAAGGTTAATGTCTCAGAATTACTATCTCTTGTTATATTAACAGAAGTTCCACCTGCAAAGAAAATATCATCAGTGATACCTGCGCCTGCATTTCCACCTGCAGTCAGTTGCAATCCTTTCGTATTATTACTAGCACCATCAATTGTAGAAATATTATAAGTTGTGTTTAAGTCTGCCGGACTAGTCCAATTTATTCCAGTTGCAGTAGAACTGAGAACTTGACCCGAATCACCTGCTTCGCCATCAGCATCATGTAAAGGTCCTAATACGCTTAGAGTTTTTCCCGAGTTTATCTTTAACCCTTCTAGAACTTCAACTTGTATGTTCTCTGTATTGTCGCGATTAGTTAATTGGTTTGTCTTTACTAGGGACATAGCTTCCCGTCAAACGTATATTTTTATTCTTTTGTATTTATAAAAAGCGGGAGATCGGACTTGAACCGACGACATTCAGTTTGGAAAACTGACGCTCTACCACTGAGCTAGCAACCCGAACGGGATAGATGGGATTTGAACCCACGACCTTCGCAGTGACAGTGCGATGTTCTAACCAACTGAACTACTACCCCAACTCCCCCGACTGGAATCGAACCAGCGACCTACGGTTTATCTTTCCGTTGCATCTTCCATCTGAGCTACGAGGGATTGTGGTGCGCCACTACATCTTTAACTGGAATGTAGAAACCAGGCGACAATATCTTCACCCGCACCAGGGCTAGTTTAGAGTCGTACCGAGACTAGATGAAGCTGATAGTATCATCACTAGAGTTTCCAATAGTAATGTTGCCTACACAATCACCAAGATTCATAACGTTATCCAAACGACCTAAATCACCACCAGGACGGTTGATATGATCAGATGACAGATTGAAATTATAATTTGAATCATAAGCAAAATGAGTTATGTCATTTACCTTTTTATTTAAATTACTGACTGCTTGATACTGCGTGAATAATTCAGACAGATAATCTTCATCTCCCTCAGCAAGAGCGTTAATCAATGCTTGACGGAGTGCTTCTTCAGCAGCTTGGACTTGTGATCTTACGCTCATAATAACCTCTTAGTATTTTACGGTATCTTTAATGTAGCAGGGCACACCTTCTGGATCTAACCATTTAGTGTAATCTACATCTTCTAGACAGGTGTCTAGTTGCATTTGGTTGTCAAGGAAATACATGTCAAAGTATCTCTTTTTCCACTCATGGTATTTTTGAATACGGTAGTCAGGTCTACCGTTGATCTCCAGAAGACCGCACTGGACGTAGCGGTAAGGAAATCTCTCAAGAATGACTGTTGGTTTCATCAGGTTTTTTGTTGACTTATCAAGTGTAGCATAGTTTCTGTGTTTTAACTAGCATCGTCATGTGTTGTCATCATATCTTCCCAGTCAGATTCAGTAACCTGATCTGCTAGTTCTTGGTATTCATCAGCAGGGACTGCCATGACAGCAGTTCCATCTGGTTTACGAACAATAAATGTTTCGCCTGCTTCAATGCGATCCATGTATGCATCAAAGTCTTTTTCAAATTCAGCAAAGGGAACTTCAACCATTGATCTCCTTAAAATCGTTTTCAAAAATTGCTAAACCAGCATCGGTTAGCACATGGTTATACATTTTGTCAAACACAGCAGGTGGCAATGTGCATACATTAGCACCATACATGAAACAACGGGAGACATGGTGGACATCTCTCAAACTGGCAGCAAGGATCTTGGTGTGAACACCATGAGAGCAATACAGTCCAGAGATAGCACGGACCAGTTCAACACCACTGAGTGAATTATCATTCAGTCTGCCGATAAATGGTGAGATGTATGTTGCTCCTGCCTTCGCTACCATCACTGCCTGAGCGGCGCTGAAACAGAGAGTAACGTTAGTCTCAACACCTTGGGCAGTGAGTTCTTTACATGCCTTCAGACCCTCTACAGTGAGGGGCAGTTTGATCGTAACATTGTCAGCAATATCACGATACTTATTAGCATGAACAAGCATCTCAAAGCAAGATTCGCCTTCTACTTCAGCAGAAATGCTTTCAAAAGCAAAGTTAGTTGCTAGAGTTTTAATAAACTCAACATAATCTACACCAGACTTACGAACCAGTGTAGGATTTGTAGTGATGCCATCGACTAGACCAGTCTTATAGCGTTCAGCAATTGCTTCGTAATCAGCAGTGTCTAGGAAAATTTTCATATTCAGTGAGGTAATTACACTCTGATGCGTTGCTGCATAGAGATACATTGTTCTTTCATATTATAATACAATTTATAATTTGTTGTCAACACGTAGTATCCCTTTATTTCACTACCATCACAATTATAACCGTAGCCCTTGAGAGGTTCATCAACTCCATCAATTCTGAAGCATTTACTACCATTTTCTAGGTAGTTATGAAATTTCTCGTCTAGGTTGATCATCGTTCTTCGTAGGTTAATTTACGGACTTTTCGTTTGCGTCGTTCCTCTTGGTATTTTAGGTCATCAGGTGTCAGGATACCATGATATTTGATGTTATTGTCATGTTTCGTTAGAACCACTTGACCTAAGTCAATAGCTCCTACAGTATCGTCCACAACCTTCATGTGATTAGGACAACCACAGAACTGAACTTTGCTATTGCTTGTCAGTTCTTTGTTGCATAGTTTACATCTTGCTGTTAACATTGTTCTTATGAGCTACTTGGGAATATGGAAACGGGATAGAAGGGACTTGAACCCACGACCTTCGCAGTGACAGTGCGATGTTCTAACCAACTGAACTACTACCCCTTTTCAACCGTTTTCTAACGGCATTGTCACTAACACCAAACATTCTACCAGTAGCAGAATAACCGTTTTTAAAAACTAATTTTTGTAGTTCTTGGTTACTTGGCCAATCAGCAACTTCTCTATTTTTGCGAGAGCATTTTACTGAACAGAATATTTGAGTGATAGTTGTTAATTTTCCACACTCTTTACAAGGGTGCTTCGGTTTTTCTGGTAAAGGTTTATCCTTAAAACTCTCATCAAATTTTAGCACATTATCTGGGATATTAGCAATACCAGCATGGACTTCACGATGACAGTTAGAGCATAAACAAACACACTTTCTAAGTTCTTCAACAAATAATTGTCTATTTGCCACAGATCCTGTTAGTGTGAAATCTTTTTGGGATGGATCAAAGTGATGAAACTCTAATGCCTCAACACATTTATCATAACCACAAATACCACACTTACTACCAAAAGCATCAACTGCCCATCTTTTTCTTCTTTGACGAAATTGGACAACTGATTTGCCAGACATTCTAACCTCTAACTTTATTATTATTTATAATATTTTAGAGGTTAGACACTCCCATCGTAGGTACTGCCCCTACCAATCTCCGATTAACAGTCGGGCCCGTTCGCTTGCTCGGTCGATGGGATTGATTATGCCTCAACAGACTCAAGATCCTGATTGAGCTACAGGGGAATGAAAGGGGCTTCTCACCCCCCTGAACTACTTGGGTAACAAGGCTAGTTTAACCCCGATCTCCCATTCAGGCAGTCGCGAACTCGCGAGTGCGGGAGAATGCTACGATATTATTCGCAGCAGGTGTAGATGTTTTTGCATCTGTTGTTTGCTTATCCAAGCAGGTTTCAGTCACAATCGTAACAACCCGTCTAAACCGTGGCACCCCCCTGAATGGAGGTGAGGAGAGTCGAACTCCTGTCCGAGCCTATTCGTAAAGTCACCTATTCCTCAAAAGAGGAAAGCGGGATATCGGAATCGAACCGATGACGAAAGGTTGGAAACCTTTAGTTTTGCCTCTAAACTAATCCCGCGAGACAGGCTCACCTGGAATCGAACCAGGAACATTCGCTTAGAAGGCGAAGGTTATCTCCGTTTAACTATGAGCCCAAGTGGTTATTCTAAGAAGGCAGTTGCTCTGTCCACTGAGCTACTGAGTCATATATTAATTATAATACAATTATATTTTATAGATACACAAATTTAAATTTATAACTGCTCGGTAATGTGTATCTGTTTGAGAAACACCTCTGTGTTTTAAAGTATTAGGAAATATTACTGCACGATTTGCAACTGATTCTACAATTTGACCATCTTCAAACTCTGTATAACCATTATTCGTATTTACATAATAAACTATAACAGTAAGAGTTTTTTCTGGAACTTCTTTAATTCCAACATTTAAATAACTATCATAATGAAAGTCAGATTTTACTGGTTTATCATTACATAATTGTAAGTTTGCTTTAATTCTAGATATAGATACAATTCTCTGTTGATTTACAATAGGTAGAACATATTTAAAAAATGGAGAAAACGACGCAATTTTATAATCAGCAAACCAATGACTCATTTGAGTATTTAATGGATTACTTCCATAACTATTGATGTCCATGTCACCAGTTTTTGCAGCAACCGTCCAAGGAAATTCTTTTGCTTGCACCATACGTTGCAGTTCTTCATGATCATTAGGATGAATAAATTCATCAACCACTTGAATTTCATTCATGATTGCCAATGGTAATGGTAAAAGTTTCCTTTACGATCACACATGGGATCTTCCGCAACTACACGATAAGGCAACATACGTTGTCCTTTGAAACTGGTTCTGTCTCCAATAATTGAATACGCTTCCAGAAGATTGTCTGTGTTTTTTAACCTAGCAACAACACTTGACTTTGCTGCTGGACGGCGATAAAGAAACCCTTCATATTGTCCAGGAGCATAAACTACATCAGCAACATTGTTAGGGAATACAGGGGACTTAACCCTGTTAAGGATAGAAACTGCAACGCAGTATTCATCTTTAGTTCCAGTTGCTGCTTCAACTTGTACTGCTCGTGCAAGATGATCGTAGTCAATGGCACTGAGTGCCAGAATCGTTTCCAAAATCAAAATAGTCCTTCCTGTAGTAACGTCCGAGGATGTTGCTATTATAGTAGGCAGGGGTGCCGTTTGTCAAGCTCTCGGTAAGGACATCGTGGAGGAAGAGCTGGCGGGTCTCCTCGTAGTTGACCCTTCCTGGTGTGGTGTGTAAGGAGAGGATTTCTCTAGCAAAAGACTCCCGTCCAAATTTTTTAATATCATCACTAAGTTCTGGACAACTTCCATAGTAGTTTCTCCAGTTACTTTCACTTGTAACTCTTCGCCGCTTTGTAGTTTGACCAGTATCTCTAGGCTTTCGTTTTTGCCAGAAGTATTTTCTACCGATGTAGGAACGGTTGGTGGTGCTACAGGCAATTTTGTAAACAAAACCATAGTTGTCCCCAATAAGAGACCCGTCAAAGACGCTCCCACGATACATCCATGGATTCGGATACTCTTTATTCTCTGCCACATATTCATGATATAACCTCTAATATTTATGGTTCGTCAAATAAGATCTGATTGATATAATTGTCTGCCCACTCGTCACCAAAATATTTGGCAAGGATGCGTCTAGTTTTGCCATTAAGTTTTTGATTTTTACAGTATTGTATCTGCCCTTCGTATCTTAAATCTGCACCATAGTTATCTTTATCAGATTTCCATACAGCACCAGCGTATACATCTAGATATTGATCAACAACACGACAGAAAGTAGTTCTTTCTTCATCTGTTCTCAGACTAGCAAATTTAAAATACGGAGAAAAGATGTTTCCCCATAAAGGCACATCCCGATTATTTTCAAAGTCATAAAATCTACTGATATCAGCAATGTCATCGTATATTGGATGACTGATACTATCTACAGGAGAGATATCTGTGATGGCAGCACTAACATTATTGTTGCCAACAACAATATCTGCGCCAAAGATTGGCAAATTAAACTCAGGATCTGGATACCAAATACAATGTAAGATATCCAGTGGTCCTAGAGTAGCAATCTCTAAATGCACCTTGCGTAGACCAGTACAACTAAACATTTCATTGTGAATGTTTAAGTTCCCATCTTCAGTTTCTTTATAAACTTTTTCAAATTTATCATCAACATCTAATGGGTTTACACATGGCAGAGTTTTTTGATGCTTACGAATAATCTTAGCAAGATCGTCAATTATTAATCCCACGGGTCAGGTATTTGAATCTCATTGCTTGGAGGAACCATGCGTCGGTTAGACACTTTGGTCCCTCCATTATGATCTTCGCTTGTTTTTCGTTCACGCTTGGATCTTGGAGGGCTCTTACCTTCCAACCAGGTAAAGAATCTCTTATCACAACTGAAAACCAGCGAACGTATCTTTTTCAACATCTTGCTTAATGCTCCCAATTAAATATGATTCTACTTCTGTTTCCTGAGGAGCAACTTGCATACCTTTAGAAGATAACCAGTGCTCTGTCCATGGAAGAGGGTTATTACTAACAGGAGTATCAAAAATTGCCTTTAATCCAATAGACTTTAGACGACGATTAGCAGTCCACTCAACATACTTAGCAAGAAGTTTGTCATTAAGACCAATAAGAGATCCATCTCGGAACAAATACTCTGCCCAAGACTTCTCTTCTTCTACACACTCACGGAACATCTGATAGACATTCTCTTCCTCTTCCTTAGCAATCTCAATCATCTCAGGATCATCACCCTCCAACCATTTTTTGATAATGTTCTTAGTGATAGTCATGTGCTGACTTTCATCTCTAGCAATGAGACCAATAATCTTAGCAGATCCTTCTAGAAGTTTAAGTTCACCAAAAGCAAACGAACAAGCAAATGATACGTAGAATCTGATTCCTTCAAGTATGTAGACATTAGCCATTGCTCTGTAAAGTTTTCTTTTAACATCATTAAGTGTGTATTCAGCATTGATATGATCTCTCCACCCATCTCTCCAATGATTACTCTGACCATACTCATGTCCTGCATTAATAAAATCATCGTATGCCTTGGTAACTGATTGTGCTCTCTGGAGGATCTTCTCGTCGTCTAAAATATGATCAAAAACATCAGAGGGGTCAGCATATACATTTTTAATAATGTGGGTGTATGAGCGACTATGGATCATCTCCATGGTCTGCCAGATATTCATACATGCTTCCAACTCAGGTAGAGAACAGTATGGTGCGAATGCCATACCAGGTGCTCTACCTTGTACAGAATCTAAAAGAATCTGATACTTAAGGTTGCTAGTAAAGATGTGTCTCTGTGCTTCATTTAATGTCTGATAATCTGCTCTGTCTTTCTGGAGAGAGACTTCTTCTGGTCTCCAAAAATATCCAAGTTGATTCTGTGTAAGTTTGTCAAAGATAGGATACTTAAACTTATCATATCTTTGGACTCCAAGAGGAGGTCCAAAGAACATTTTTTGTTTGGTGCTGTCAACAATATCCGTATTGAATACTGTCATTCCTTCAACTTTAGTAGCCATGGGTTCGTTAACTCTAAATTTTGCAACTGTCACAATCTTCTTCCTCTGATTCTAGTATTTGGTTTAATAGATCTTCAATTGATTCTTTTTTCTCCTCTGTTAGTTCTTGCTGATCATCTTTATTATCGTATGTGTTTTGATAATAAGAAGTTTTCCATCCATACTTGTATGTCTTCAGGAAATCACCTGCCATAACAGATACTGGAACTTCATTGTTCTCATAGTTTTCTGGATTATAACTCCAGTTTCCAGAAATTGCCTGGTCAAAGAACTTTTGCATAGCGGCAACGATTTTAATATATCCATCGTTGTCTTTCATATCCCATAAAAGAGTGTAGTTATTCTTGAGACTACCATACTGAGGAACGATCTGTTTGAGTGGTCCTTTCTTGGACTTTTTAGTGGACAGATATCCTCTAGGTGGTTCAATTCCATTGGTTGCATTTGACACAACGGAACTGCTTTCCGATGGCATTTGTGCCGACAGTGTTGAGTGCCGTAAACCGTGGGTAATGATAGATTCTCTAAGACCTTCCCAATCATGATTCAATTCCGTTCCACAGAACTCATCGATATCACGCTTGTAAGTGTCGATTGGGAGGATACCGTCTGCATACTTGGTTCTATCAAAATATCCACACTTGCCCTTCTCTTGAGCGATGGCATTACTTGACTTGAGCAAGTAATATTGGAAAGATTCAGACAAGTCGTGGACGAGTTTCCATGCTCCTGGGTCATCGTAGTGTTCTCCATTTTTTGCTAGGTAATGTGCGAGTCCGATATAACCAATACCAAGAGATCTACGATTCTTGGTGCTCAATTCTGCTGCTTCTACTGGATACTCCTGATAATCTACCAGTTCCTCCAGACCACGAACAGCAAGATCACAAATTTCTTCCAGTTCATCTTTCTTTGATACCTTACCTATGTTAACAGCAGACAAGATACACAAAGCAATCTCACCATTAGGGTCATCGATATGTTGGAGAGGTGTAGTAGGTAGAGTAACCTCTTGACAGAGATTACTCATATTTACCTTATCTTTGAAGGAAGAATGGAAGTTACAGTGATCAATGTTCATAATATAAACACGACCAGT
>Ga0208011_1000187_pt1 | contig 26757 bp, 19 predicted proteins | sample 7_EtaG_FD_184080 | JGI IMG/M metagenome (GOLD analysis project Ga0208011, IMG submission 184080) | Marine viral communities from the Subarctic Pacific Ocean - 7_ETSP_OMZ_AT15161 metaG (SPAdes) (version 2) | ecosystem: Environmental > Aquatic > Marine > Oceanic | place: Pacific Ocean | collected...
GCTACAGTATCAGCTTTATCAGCATCAAGTTTTGCTTTAACCCAACCTAATACAGTACTTTCTGTTAAGTCTGCATACGGTACAAGACTATCTGGTTTTGGTAGATCTACTTCACCAGTAGCTCTGAATTTATAAGTACCATCTTCACCGTTTACACGATAGATGACTTTGTTTACATACCCATCAGCAAGTTCGCGTTGTAGGGTATTGATTTGCCAAGTTTTAGTTGCCATTTGTTTTTATGAAAGTGGGTTGTCGTCTTTTACTTTTTTAACGGCTTTCGCCCATTCACCAGTTGCATCTACTTTACCAGCAACTAGATCTTTGTATAGGAGATCGAGTTGATCCCCTATATCACCATAGGTACGTTTTCTTGTTCTACGTACACCTTGGTTGTTTTGTAATTTCGTACCTTCTGTATCTGCAGTAGTGAGTTCACTATCTGTAGGTTTGGTTATACCTGATACATTCCAGGTCCTTATGTAATCACCAGATCCATCATTTTGTAAGATGATTTGTTTTATATCTTCAGTGATTGTTTCTGCTTCTGTAGCACTTTTCCCTTTAGTTATAAGGTGTGCTTGTATTTGATATGATAAGTGTGCCATAGTTAACTTACTTTAAATCCTTGGAATGTGGACATAGCAAGACCACCTTGAATTTTAATATTTTCTGTTGCACCTACTCCATTATTATGCCTAACATAGACTTTAATTGCATCACCAGCACTTAATGCCATAATCCCTGACCAAGCTACTGTAAGTTCAGCACCGTTTGCAGGTGATTTGTTGTATACAAAGGATGGTACATATTCTGCATAACCTGATCCAGTATCTTTATATATTACACCTTGAGCTTGCTTACCATCATCAATACTATCTATTGCAGCTGAGTAAGAAATCCAATAGTTACCACCTTCGTCAGTTGGTACTGTAAATGCGCTTGAAGCGAAAGCAGAATCAGAATCTAATACTTCAGTATCAAATGTCAAAGCTGTATAAGTAGCATTAGCAATACTAGTGCCATCAGTATCTGTAGCTGCAAATGCTGGTGTATTACCTGCAGATATACCAGTTAAGTTAGCACCACTTCCAGCGAATGACGTTGCAGTACATACACCAGTAACAGTGACACCACCAGTTACAGTTTCAAGCTTTTTGGCGTTATCATAGTAAAGGTCACATGAACCATTTTCATTAAATATAGCTAAAGTTTCAGCATTACCTACTTTAGTGAAATTGACACCTGTATCTGATTGTAAATATAGACGTCCGTTTGTAGCTGTTACTACACCATTAGTACCGTCTGAGAATATTTTTAAATCTGTACCGGTACCAAAATCTGCACGTTTCTCATCTGCGAAATGGATACCAGTGCTTGTAGTTTTAGTTTGAAGAACGTTATCGTAATAGAGGTCTACGGATCCATTAGGGTTTCTATCTATAGCTATCTCATTAGTATTAACATAATCAATTAATCTACCTGTCTTGTTTACAATAGTTGAGTTACTACCATCATGTTCAATTACTAAGTCTTCACTATCACCTAAGCTAACTTTTACACTGTCATTTCCTCTAAACTTACTAGTTGCTACAGCATTACCTGTAACAGTAACTCCACCAGAAGTAGTTTCTAACTTCTTAGAGTTATCGTACATGAGATCACAGGATCCATTTTCTGTTATATACAACAGTGCTTCATTAGCAGCAGGGTTTTCAAATCTAATATCATTAGATCGTATTGCTAGATATCCTGTGCCTCCATCTTCAATCCTAGAATTAGATCCATCATGGTAGATTTGTAGATCATTGCTATCTCCAAATCTTAACTTAGTACCATCTGGTATATCTATCTCATCACCTTCACCTTGAATAGTTAAAGCAGTTGCACTATTTGTCTGGAACTTCATTGTAGCGGTAGTACCACTAGCTCTAGCATTGAAAATTACACCTTCATCTGCTGCACCAGCAGCTTCAGTTACTATTGCTAATCCTCTTGCTCCTGAACCTCCTGATCCAGAAAATATTGCTTGTGTAGTATTGGTTCCAGCATCTACAGAGACTGAACCACTAACACTAACTCCAGTACTCGTTGTCTCAAACTTCTTAACATTATTGTAATAGAGCTCTACGGCTCCATTCTTAATGAATTTAGCTAAATATTCACCACTATCTGTATCTTGTAAGTGGATTTCTTCAGCACCTCTTATTTTTAAATCGCCTGTGCCGTTATCTATTATGAATGAATTAGATCCTGAATGGTATATTTCTACACCATCACTACTAGTACCAAATATAGCTTTTACATTATCATTAAAAATTAGTGCGTCAGCTGATACATCCCATAATATATCCTTACCTGCATCAGCTCCATTATCAAAATGAACATCTCCTGATACTGTAAGTCCAGTTAAGGTTCCTGTTGAAGTTATATTTGTTTGAGCCGCTGTTGAAAGCGTACCACCTAAAGTAGTAGCACCTAATGCTCCACTACTTGAGTTATAAGTTAATTGACTATCTGATTTGGGACCTAATGTACCTGTAGCTGCTGTAACAAATACAGGGAAACAAGTTGTATCACTTGATTCATCAGCAACAGTGAAAGTACCAGCACCACCAGATGCTACGTCATCACCCCACTCAACATCTGTACCATCTGTTTTTAGTACCTGACCATTTGAACCAACAGCTAATACAGCTGGATTACCTGAAGCATCACCATATATGAGTTTACCTCTAGCAATACCTGCTAGTTTAGCGAGGCTAACAGCATCATTAGCTATATGAGCTTCATCAATACTTCCGTCTACATACTGATCACTATCTACTGAGTTAGCAGACATATGAGCTAAGTCTATTGATCCATCTACATATTGATCACTGTCTACTGAGTTAGCAGACATATGTGCAAGGTCGATACTACCATCAGTATAGTGCTCGGAATCAATAGCGTCATCAGCTATCTTAGCTCCAGTTACAGCATCAGTAGCAATAGCAGCAGTATCTACAGCATCATCTGCTAACTCACTAGCTCCAACAGCATTAGCTGCTATATCTGCCGCAACAACTGTATCTGCTGCAATATGAGCAGAAGTAATAGCACCATCAGCTATCTTAGCTGCTGTGACTGCATCGTCTGCAATTTTAGCCTCAGTAACAGCACTATTATTAATTTTAGCAGTAGTTACTGCATTACTGTTTATATGGTTAGCGACTACACAAGGAGATGCTAATTTACCTTGAGTTATATTGGAATCTGGTATCTTAGCTGTCGTAACAGCGTCGTCTGCTATTTTAGCTGTAGTAACGTTAGCATCTGCTATATGTGCCGTATCTATACTTCCATCTGTGTAGTGTTCAGAGTTAATCGCATCATCTGCAATCTTAGCTCCAGTAATAGCGTCTGCAGCAATCTTAGCTGTAGTAACATTACCATCTGTAATCTTAACTGTAATGATAGAATCACTTGCTAGTTGATCACGATTAACAGCAGCATCACCTATCTTATCGTTTGTTACTGCATCGTTTGCAATTTTAGCTGTAGTAACGTTAGCATCAGTTATAATGGCAGTAGTCACAGCATTAGTAGCAAGCTCAGCTGTATCTACAGCAGCATCAGCTATTTTAGCGTTAGTAACAGCATTACTAGCTAACTCACTAGCAGTTACAGAATTACTAGCTATCTTATCAGCAGTTATTGCATTGTCTGCTATATGGGCTGTATCTATACTACCGTCTACTAATTCAGATGAATCAACAGAATCAGCTGCCAACATTGCTGCTGTAACTGTTCCTGTATCTCCTGTCGTTACTATCGTACCAGTGACATTAGGGATAGTAATAGTTCTATCTGCTGTAGGATCTACTACAGTTACCTTTGTTTCATATGCATCATCTGTTGCACCTTCAAAGGTAAGTGTACTATCTTCAGATAAAGTGATATCACCGTTTATTACACCACCAGTACTAGTGATTGCTCTTTCTTGTGCTTCTTCCGAGGCATATAAAACCTGTAAATGGTTATCATTTAAATCTTCAGATTTTATAGCTGATCCAGGAAAGTAAGTAGCACTTGCGGTGGCGACATCTGTCTCACGAAAAACTCTGACAGAGACACCAGTGCCTGGTGCTGAATCGAATGCTACAGTTGTTGCGTTAGCTAATGAGAATGCAGTATTTAAAACTCCATCAAGTGAACACTTAACATCAGCTTCTTTGATATATGGGAATGTAAAGGCATAGTTGGTGGTACTATTATTGCCTGTGTATTTGTTTTCGGTTGCCATGTTTTATTTTATTTTGGTAAGTTGATTAAGTTTTCCACCATTCGTTGGTTTTTATCACCAATATTTCGGGCATCTTCAATCCGACCCTGTTCTATATAGTTATTAATTAACCTTTGTTGTGTAACGGTTTCCCAAATATCAGGACGTTCTCTCCTCATTATTAATTCTGCATTTCTTTGAGCGTTCTTCATGATATTATCAATTTCACGGTATATAGGTAATCTTTGACCGTTTATAGTTATACGATCATAACCTAGATCACCACCAGAAGCTACATGTGCTCTGAGTTGACTTATGTCTTCTTGATATTTAGGTGATTTAAGTAGTTTTTCTATTTTACGCCATGGTTCCTGTTCACCAACTAATTTATTAATATATTCTCTTTCATGTGCAGTATACTCATACATACCTGATGAATCACTTTTTAATACACTAGCCCCATCATACCCAATTTCCCTTAGTGTTACACGCCAAGGTTCGTTAGTACTACTAACTTTTATTTTAGATAAAGAATTCAGTATTCTAGCTGCAGGATTTTCTATATCATTAACATACTTACCTGTGTAAATATCTACTTGTCTTGCTAACCCCATCGATAATCCAGGTGTTCTATTAAGAATATAATGCATAAGATTATCATGTATATCCTTTTGTGTAGAGTCAAGGGCTTTAGCAAGGACACCTGCAGCACCTGACATAGGTAGGAACATTCTAGTTGTATTAGCAGCATACCTTGAGAACCAACTTAAATCATTATTCATGATAGCAACAAATGGTTCAAGACCTGTGAATACACTATTTTGTAAGAAGGTAGCAGATAAAGTCCACGTTAATTTACTTCCAATGTCTTCTACTATTGGTGATGTAATATCTCTACCGTAGTAAGCCATATCCCCAAGAATACTTAATACTGGTTCAAGCATTGGGATACCTTCATAGCTAATCCATTTATCACCAATCTTAACACTCTTCTCTTGGAATCCAAACTGATCTCTGTCTATTCTTCGTTGATGAGGATCATGACTACCATTACCTGTTATATTACCTGACATAGCGTAACCATATAATCCAGAAAATAACATACCACTGAAAGCCATACGTCCCCTATATTCAGTACGTAAGTTTTCAAAAATAGTTCTGGCATTAGGTGTTTTATCGGGATCAAGTCCATGATTTCTTAAAGCTTTTGCTATATCTTCATTAGATCTAGCCCAAATAACATCACCATACTTAGTTAAACCAGGTATAGCTTGAACACCAGTCCAAGATAAGTTTAGTTTTAAATTATTAGTTAATGTTTTAGGAAAAGCAATAACAGTTTTTAAGAATGGATACTTATTTATCCCTTGGGTGATTGTATCTGAAAGATCATCCTGAAGATTCAGAGCTAATTCACCTGTTATTATTTCAGTAGCTTTATCGTCTATTAATCCGTTTTTATCGAAGATACCATCGTAGTGTTTCTTTTCAGCTTTCCTTAAAGTATCTATATCAACCTTACCATATTTAGTAAAGATATCATCATAAGCACGTAACCTAGAGACATATGTAGCAGTAGCAGCAGATAACCCTGCATCGGCAGCAGTTAATCCTACCATACCAACTCTAAATGGAGCCCATCTACTAAGATCATACATATTTCTAGCAGCATCGAGTTGCATTACACGTCCCCAATTACCTTCTTCTTCCCATAAGGTTCTCATACTATCTAATACAGTCCAATCTATTGCTTGTTGTTGAACCATATCGACACGAGCTGCCTTTAACATTGCATCAGGATCTTTCCAAGACTTCTTGGCCATGATCCATGCATCCTTTATAACACGTCTATTAGTTTCCATAACACCACCATAGTAATACATGGATCGTTTTAGGTTACTAAAGTTACCACCAGACAATAATCCTTCTAACCCACCACCTAGAACAGCGGTTATAGGTTTACCTATTAAACCAGCAGTATTACCTAGGACAGCGCCAGCAGTAGCAAGACCTGATAACATATTATTATATGCAACAGCAAATGAACTTGAAGCAAACTTATTCATATTATCACCAGGACTTCTTAATAGGCCCATTGGTGTTACTTCATCCCTAGCCCAAACCATTAATTTTTCTATTGTATCTACATCACCACCACTACGTTCGAATTGTAGTATAAGTGGTTTTAAAGCTGCTGGGTTTTCTTTTTGTATTGTCTTTAGAGTTTTTGTGAACTGTTGAGTTTTCTTTGCAAACGCTGTTTCAGCTTCTGTAAACTCTGATTTAAGTGTGTTAATTACACTAATAGGATCATCAACTGATTGTATAGTCTCCATCCAAGCATTAATACGTTGCATTTGCCAACCTCTTATATATTTGTTGATACCAACTTCTGTTAAAAGAAACTCCATCTTATCGAGAATTAGATCCATAGCACGATCTTCATCTACATGAGGTGCTAATGTTCTAATAGCTTGGGACATATCACCTATCTCTTTACCTAAGGTCTCCATGACCCTCGCAGAGCTTTGCATTATACCACGACCTAAGTATCTATCAGTTAAGTCATTTAAGGCTGCTAGAGAAGCTCCTAGTAGTATATCATCTTCTACAGTAGCTTTATATTTTTCACCTCTTTTTAGACCATTAAAAACATTATCAGCTAAATTATCAATAGTCTGTTTGTTAAAGTATAAGTTTTTAACATCATTTATGTTATCAGCTTCTATTATTTTTTTATATATATTCCAAGCACTTTCATCCATTGTCTCCTTGGAGAACTTAAAAGCATCAGATACTGCATTAAACTCACCAGCATCTCTGGCAGCTTCAGCAACACCTAAGACAGCTCCACGTGATGTATCACCAGATCTTAGTACTTTATTCCTCATGGATTCACTGATTAGAGGAGCTGGAGTACCAGTCGTTTTACCAGCATCTATAGCTGCATTATCTACCATGTTACGTGCAACGTTAGCAGGAGGTAATGATTGCTGTGCTCTATTAGCTTCATCCACAAACATTGGGTTGATGTCAGGATCTATATCTACATCATCAGGGTTAACTTCTAATTTACGAATAGCTGAATTGTTAACTTGAGCTTCTTGTGATTGTTCTGCTTTTTTCACATAATCTTCTAAGGTTCCTACACTTTCACCTTTTTCAACAAGTAACTTTCTTTGTTCTAAGATTATGTTTTTATCTTTACGATTTATTTTACCTTTAGTTTTAGCTAATAATTCATCAAGTTCCTGTATCTGTATTAGTATTTCATTATCAGCATTAAGTGTTTCTTGTATATTTCTATACTTGAAAGCTGTCTTATCTACAGGTCTAAACCAATGCATAATAGGTTTGCCTGCTTGTAAGGTATATCCTAATATATTTCCAATAATACTAAGTCCAGCAGTTTCGTACATATTTTTTTGTTTACGTACTGAGGGACTCTCTCCATCATGAGTCTGCCAACCTTTTGGTATTGGTAACCAACCTTCTCTACCAAAAACTTCAGGGAAGAACTCTGCCAAAACTTGGAAAGTATTCTCTTCTTCTCCTATATCACTAACACCTATTAGCGCAGTATCAAGAGCTCCAAAAGCACCAACATTAATTAAAGCTTTACTCAACCAAGGCATATCCTTTGCCATAGTTGGAGCTAATGCTTTAGTTGCCATACCACTAGTCATTATAGTTGGTAAGACTATACCAGATAATTTTCTAAAGTTTTGTAATAAAGGATCATTGAATTTGGTAGCTTCATCATATGCATCATCTATTCCAGCACCACCTGGAAGCATTCCAATAGCATCCATTGGTAAGTCAAGAAGACTAAGTGCTGCAGCCCCTGCCCATGAAGAGGTTGTTAATTGTTGATTTTTAAAGTCATTACCTAAGTATTCCAAAATGTTTAGATCTTGGAAATCTTCATAGGACTGACCATAATGTGTTTGGAAATACTGTTCTCTAGCCTGTTCTCTTTCTGGACCTTCTGGCATGTTTTTCCATGCTTGTAAGTCCTGCCATTTATTACCTACAATGGCCCCGTGAACTGCACCTGCAGCCCCTTTTACTGCATCTAAAGTACCACCTAAAACATTAAAAGGGTTCAGTTGTTGGTTAGCTAATTCTGTAGGATCATCGATTGGAGTTAATTCTGGTTGTACTTGTTGAGGAGGTTGTGGTACCTCCTGATGATCACTTCTCTCTTCATTAAGTTCTTCAAATGAGTCCATAATTTATTCTATTTTTATTTAGGTAAGTAAAACCAAGAATCATTTGTAGTACCTCCTGGTATTTTCCAATCTACTGAAGTAGACTTATTCATATTCTTATTAGCCCATTCACATTCTTCTGTACCTTCCTTGCAGACTATACTCTTACCATTTAAGTGGAGTCCGTGGATTTCATCTGAGAAAGGATTTAAGGAATCTAGAAGGTTTTGAGGATTAACATCAATATCACTAGACATTCTGTAAAGATATCCTTGTGCCTCTTGATCCTTCTTAGAATAATAAGGATGTTCGTCCCAATGTACACTACCTGTATAATCAATAGCTAGAGCATTACGTGCAGCTTGATTCGTTGTAGCTGGTCTTAGGTTATTATTTACAGCCTTGGTGTATAAATTTATCTTATGTAACTTAGCGTTTGTTGTTGCATTGGTAATTAATTTTGTTGTTTTTTCACCTACACTACCTGCACTAACAATATCTTTAGTTGACATTCCATCTGATGTTACATTAAAACCTTGTCCACGTAACACATCAGATAGAAACTGTGTCTCAGTATAACCAGGTATTCTATACTTTATACCATCATAAACTTCCCTTTGAGAATCAGTTAATCTAACTGTACCACCTTTTTCAATTGTTTTAGCTTGATAATTTAAATCAGGTTCCCAAAATTGAGATAATTTTGTACCATTTTTACTATTAAATGCTGATGATGGGTCACTTATAAATGCTCTCATATCATCACCACTATGAGCTGTTACTCCACTTAGACCTGTTCTTGGTACAAAAATATTCGTAAGGGTATCAATTATTTTGTTTGGTGGAACAGCACCTTCATCTCTGTCCCTATATACATTCCCTAACTTAGATACAGGTTTCCCAGTCGTCTGGTCGGTTTCATCTGATGGGATTATATAATAAGGACTTGCTGGATCTTTAATACCATTTGTAAATATTTCATCCATCTGTTTCTGAGCCCAAGCCATAGCCTGATTACCTGGTAGACCTTGACCACCATCATCAACAGAACGCATACCAGTTCTTACAAGTTCTATTCTTTGAGCTTCATATCTGTTTGTAACTTCCTCAAGTCCTTCAATAAACCGACCTTGCCTGTATGCAGATTCGCTATTTAAAGTTACTACAATAAAAGATTCTGTTCCTTTTCTCTTTTCTATAAAATTATAAAAAGGTCGCATTGCATCAAATTCATCTACCTGATTTAAATACTCTAATTGTTTAGTTTTAGATAGATTTTTTATTTGTGATAGTAATAACTCCCAATTCTGATCTTTTATAGCAAAGTTAATTAAATCCCCTTGAGTAGCCAAAGCTGGGTCTGACCATGTTTCTGCCCAAATCATTGATGAGAATCTATCTCTATGCTCTGGATACGGTTTTAATAAATTTAACTGAGTATTAGTCCACTCTCTGAAAGGTTCTTTATCACCATTTAAATATTGTTGATAAAGTTGTGCACCAGAACCTTCATAGTCTGGATGATCTGGTGTTAAATCCCAATTTTCATCAATTGACCTATAAAGTTTTTCGCCTTCAATTAGTGTTGATACACTCTGTTTATTAACTTCTAGGTTGTGACCAGCACTCGTGTATGTTTTTAAATGGTCCCCTAATTTAGGAAAAACTTCAAGCCAACTGTTTTTACCTGGAATAACTTTACCATCTTTAGTTGGTGTTATTTGAGTAAGAAGATCATGAGCTAAATCAAGTTGATCAGCATCTACTAATTTCTCTAAAACATAAGTCACCGCCTCCTTACCTTGAAGCCTTGCTCCATCATGAAATAATAAAGTATTTGGTTTGGTTATATTTGCTAAAACTTCTTCTACATCTTCTATACCTATAACAGGATTACTTAATCTATCATCAACATTTGTGTCCCAAATCGCTTCACTTTGAATCTTATTCTTTCTGGCAAACTCTGTATTCTCATCTACTTGTGACTGACCTAATAATACATCTCTAAGAGCATTAGCTTCTGGAGAATAAACCCCTTCTGCTCCATGAGCTCTTAATGTTAAAACACGAGCTATATCGTTAATTTGCTTATCACTAAACTTGTCAGTCCAACCCTTCGCAATTATATCATCTTTTATTTCTAATTTGATAGAGTTAAAAGTATCAGGTGCCTTATGTAAAGATTGAGCTAATTTTTGTCCGTTTACTGTTAGTAGATGACCAGGTTGTGCTTTTGCTTCCTTTTGAAGTTGAGCAATACTATCATTATTAGGATCATAGTTGTCAGGAACATTACCTTTTTTATCTTCTAAAAAGTCTCGACTTCGATACCTTAAATTATTATCTAAGTCATGTTTAAATTTTCTGGTTTCTAGAGGGAAGGCTGATTCGTAGCTACTATATAAGGTCTCACTTTTTGCTTGTTCTATTCCTTTTGCTTTTAAATTTTGTTCTCTAGCTACCAAAACACCACCAGCTGCCATAGCTAATTCACCAAGACCTTCATAAAGTCCTGATAAACTTTCAGCATCTCGTTCTATCTGTGCTATCTCTTCATCACCATAGTCATCCCACTGTTTAGCTACTTGTTCAGTTGCTTGTGCTGCAGTATCTAATTTCTTTAGTTCAAACTGATCAATCTCTCTTTTATTATTTAATTGTTTTACTTGATTCGACTGAATTACTGAGAATGTATCTTTTGCAGCCTTTGTTGTTTTAGCAACAACTTCCTTATAATTAGTAAGGTCTAACTGTTCACGCATTCTTTGGATATAGGCGTTGTGACCTAAATCTTGTTTTTTAAAAGTACCTTTTCTAGTACTACCACCTTTGAATGCTATCTGTTTTCCGAAATCTAATGTCATTTGTTACTCCCTCACTCCTGAACCTGGACTAAAGTAATTTATATTTGCTCGTTTATTAGTCCAATTCGCACCAGATTTATCATACCCACCTGCAGCGTATGAACCTACATCAGTTACTGCATTTATACCAGTCTGAAGAAGTGTCTGACCAGACTGATCAGCTACTTGGAAACCTGGTATTGGTTTAGGACCAAAGTCATACTTAGATGGTTTTCTAGGATCTTGGAATATAGGTACTGGTGTTTGTATAGGTATAGGTCTCATAGGAAGTGTACCTGGTTTTAACATCTTTTGAGCAAAGGCAGCCATGTCAGCTGCACCTTGATCTCCTGCTATTTCTTCTAATGTAGCTATTACATCTCTACGATTACTAGTTAATGATTCAACTAAAATTGCTGAGTTTCTACCAAAAGCAGCCTCTTGTGCTTGAATTGATTTATCTGCACTTAAACCTCTAACTCCTTTAGCTTTTATTGCATCAGACTTCATTAAGTTTTGTAGATTTAAATCTTGGAATTCAAAACTTTTTTCCTGTTCTATATCTGCTAATCTACTATACTCCCTCTCTACAGCCATCCTGGCAGATGCAGCATTTATATTTATCTGATCATTATATAACTGTTGTGATTTTTCATATTGAGCATTTAAACCTTCTTGCTCCATATTACGAATCATTAGATCATGATTCCAACTTTGCCAGTTTATCTCATCTCTATGTAAAGCATTGTTCTGAGCATTCTCTCTTTGTATCTCAACACCTTCTTTTAGATGATTATAATGTGCTTGTAATTTTTTCTTACTATATGTCCACTTTTTCTTATTAAATTTATCTTGTAGTTTAGTTTGTTTGTTTTTAGCTGCAGCTGCTTTCTTTTGTTGATTAGCTTTACTAATTCCACCAACTACTTTGGTTGCCATTGATGCAATAGCTAATGCCGTGAAAGGATCAGCAATAGTATGAACTAATCCTGACATTTGTATTTGTTCTACCAAAAGTCGATTAGAACCTGGTAAACCTATTTGTGGTTCATCAAACATACCTTAAGCCCTCCTATAAAAACGTGGTGTATAATTCCCTTCCCACATCATAGAGTTTAAGGCTACAGGGAACGGTGAGTCATTCCAAACTCGAAGTTCGAAATTATCTGATTTTTGGTGAATTGGAATAGTAAAGACAGTATTTTCTTTTAAAGTACTATCATTACCTAAGTAGGTGTTAGCATCCACAGTTGGATTTAAATTATACCATTCATCTAAGTAAACAGTTATATCGTCAGCACTGTAGACTAGTATATTACTAGATCCAGATGCTGGAGCAGAGTCAAAGTTAATAAAGTTTTTAACAATATTGAAATTAGTTTCCGCAACGCCTCCAACTGTAACTCTTACTTTACTTACATCTCTAGGTGTATAAGTTAAATCAAATGTTGTTGCACTTGCATTACCACTTAAAGTTTTTAATTCACTTGAAGCAGCAGTCAAAGTAATCTGATCATCACCTGCTGTGAAAGCAGTAGATTCTACATTATTTATTTTAACTTTAATTTGATCCTTATCTACATAAGGTATCTCACCTTTGAACCATTTGAGTACAGTTGTTGTACCATCTGATGTATATGATTTACTAGCAGGTAATCTACCAGTTGATCTAAGTTTAAATGACATTACTCCTGAACGTCCAACAGCAAACTTCATTCTAGCTACTGTTAAACTAGCAGTATAATCTGTATTATTATCACTTTGGAAATAAGTTTTAGGTAATGTTATATCCATATCATACTTCCATCCTACATAAATATTAGCTGCATCACTAGTTAAATCTCTACCAGTAACTTTAAAATAAGTTAGAGTTGTAGGAGTAACACTGAAATCCCATCTAGCAGTACCATCTGTTATATTAGAACCTGTACCTGTAGGTCCACCTGATCCTGCAGAAGTACCCGCAGTATCACATACATAGACCTTTCCACTATCATTAGTTACTGAATCACCTATGACATAAGCTGTACTAGCTTGCCATGCAGATTCTGTGACTACATCTGGTGTATATGTAACTCCAGATTCAGTGTATTGACCTGTAGTAGTTGTACCTTTAATAAGTATAATAGGTGTTAATGTTGAGACATTACTCCAAGGTATATAACATTTACTAAATTCATTAGTAGAATTATATATTACATTAGTTGCTGTAGTATATAAATCCATACAAGGATTCACTCTCTCACCATTCGAGGTAACAAGTATTGCATCGTCTGGGGTTTGACTAAGGGTAAGTTCAGATAAAGTAAATTGGCTACCTTGTTTTGTAACAGCAAATAACTCCTCTGAATCAGTTGCAATTGTCTGAACAGTACCTGGTAATTGCCATCTAAACCATGCTTGTACAAGTAATTTCTCACCGTCAGAATAAGTACGGTAAAGATAAGCCATATCAGATGATTGACTTGTTAAGACTATAAGACTGTTCTGAGGGTTAGCGGTTAAGGAATCAATTGTTTCAGGAATCCATTCGTTAACAACTCTACCTACATCAGCTACACTAGGGTTCTCTTCTTGACCACGTGTAACCATACCAAATACTCTTGAGTAATTAGTACCCTTACTTATGAAATTAAGATTAGGACCCATGTTAATAGGTTCTACATCTGTTGACATTTCATAATTAGAAATAGCATTGACAGTAACAGTTGAGGGAGTCAGTGCTCCACCAGCTCCAGTCATCATGAACTGTTGATATTTACTAAATAATATTAAACCTTGTGTAGTTGGTATTACACTATGTAGTATAGCAGGTCTGATAGTTGCACAACTTATATCAACTGGATCAGCATCTGTTTGTGTTTGAGCTGAAATATTATAGAAGTTATAAAACTCTCCAGATCTACTCATAGTAACATTATCTTCTGACAAAAATCCTAACCTATTCTTGTGGAAGAAAGATTGTTTAATTTTTTTCCCAACAAAACTAGGGTGATTATTTGTAACATCATCTCCTACTTTACGTTCATCCCATGTAATTTGTCTAAAGGTAAATGCATTCTTAGCAGTATTAACTAACTCATGAGGCATTGTATCAGCATCTAGGCCAATTGACTTAGATGGATCTATAGTTTCTAACCAATGTCCTGTACCAGAAACTGCATTATCTGCTACAAATTTAGCGAAATAAGTATCATTAGCAGAGGCAGTATTAACAACTTTTACTATTCTATCCTGTACGGATTCATATGGTAATTGACTTACATTAGCTACTTGATCTTGGAATGCAGTCATTACATTATATGCAGTACCAGCATTCGCTTCTATATTAAATGTAGTACGTGTACCACTAACTACATAATCTATTTCAATTGTTGTTGCATACGCACGAGCAGATAAACCTGCTATTGGTCCAGGATCTGTACCCCAAGTATTTGGATTACTTTGTATCCCACCTGCAGGGTGTACTTCTTTTAAATTATTTATTCTTCTTGTAAGAGCATCTATTATATCACTATATGGAGCAGTTCCAGAAGCATCATATGGGTGAATTGTAAACGTCCTGTCTCTTGTATCACCTCCATCAGTTGATTCAAGTTCTACAGAAACATTAAAAGTATTACCAGCTGCAACACCATCAAGTATTAGTGATGCTTTAGATCTCTCTACAAATGTAGGATCTGCTAATTTTGCTACAGTCCATCTATCGTTTGTTAAAATAGTTGTATCCTGTACAGTTAAGATACTAAAGTTATCACGTATACCTTGTAAGTATGTTTGATGTGTATTTACTGGTCCGACATAATCCCATCTAGCAGCACCTTCTGAACCATCGACATAATCCCATCTAGAATAGTTATATCCATGGTAATCCCATCGAGCACCACCATCAGTTATGTTAGCACCTGTACCTGTTGGACCTCCTGAACTAGCAGAAGTACCATCGTCGTCACATATGTAGACTTTACCACCATCGTTTCTAACTAAATTACCTACATTATATGCAGTTGAAACTTTCCATGCAACTAATCCTTCAGGATCGACTATATCTTGTTCAGTATTCCAAGGTCCAGCCCACGGTACTGTAGCCTTATCAGAATAACCAGCTTGGTCACATATATAAACTCTACCATTAGCAACTCGTTTATCATCTACAGAGTAACTAGTATTAGCTGCCCAAGCAGTTAAGTATTCTATATTTGTACCTGTACCCGTCGGTACATGTCCATCAGCAGTACCTGCTAATCCAGTTCTTGTACATTTATATATTTTACTTGCATTCTGAACTAAATCACCAACTTCATATACTTTAGAACCAGCACGTGTCCAAGCAGCAGGAGCAGTATCACCATAAGTTACAGTACATGCTGTACCATCAGCAGCATTCCATACTTTTATATCACCTAAGGTTAATGTACCTACAACATCTGCAGCAGTAGTACCTACATTAGCTTTATCTATAGTAATAGTATTAGTGTTTTGATATTCTATTCCTGGTGTATTGATAGTAATAGCAGTAGCTACACCACCAGCAATAGTAACATCTACTGTCATTCCTGTACCAGTACCACTAGTAGCTTTAAGAGCTACATTTTTATAAGTACTAGCAGTACCACCACTTGTTCCGTTATTAGTAACAGCTACAGAAGAGGGTATTATACATCCTATATATTTTTCATCAGTATCTCTGTGGATATAAAACCACTTTGAATCATCTAAAGTACCAGTTAAATTTGCAAGATGTTTCAAGCCAGGTCTTTTAGTTAATCCGAAAGTGGGATCAGGATAAGCATTAAGACACTCTCGGACTTGACCTGGTTTCTTTTTGTCGTCTGATTGCCTTGACACTCCGCCAAGGTAATTGTCAATTCGTTGAGTTACAGCAGGCATTATCTTCTAAGGGCTAAGTATGGTTGATAACTTAAATAGTTATTTGGGTCGTTTTTCGGTGAACCAAAGAATGTATGATCACCTTGGTTGCATTCATATTCTACAATTGAAGCTCGTAAGAATGCTTCATTTTGTTGGAGCATTTGATATTGATTACCATCTCCTACAAGTCTACTAGAAACTAAAACAGCAGCTCTAGCAGTAATGTAATCTTGGAAAGGTCTGGGTAAATCTACCCAATCAAATAACCACACAACATCACATTCTATATCACCATCTTTCCATTCATAAGTATGATTATGCTTGTCATATAATTTTCCATTCCTACGTATAGTTCTTTTATTAGAACCATATGTACCTTGTGTTAAATCTAATTGTAATACGTTGTTAGGTATCACTACCTCATTGTTAGAGTCTGGAGTGAATACATAATGATCTTCTTTATTGAAGGACCAGCCTTCTGATTGTACTTCCCTTGACACCTGTAACAAAGTATCGTATGCAATCGCAACGTCTGGGTTGGTTTGATCGAGGGTGGTTACAGGTGCTTGACCTACTGACGCCAATATTTGGTTTACAGCTGGTAATTCCTGTGTAGCGTTAGTGGTAGGATAAGCCATAGGTATAAATTTTTGTGAATAAAAAAAAGGGAGTTCGTGAGAACCCCCCCCTGTATGTTGGTTAATGTTAAGCTTATGTGAAGCTTGCGTTAGAAACAGCAGTGTTGTTCCAGTTAGCGGAGACATCTACTCCGGCTACTAGTTCGACAGCAGCTGCAGGGTTTAGGAAGTCAGCACCCATTGCCAAGCGACCTAGGATAACATCACCCTGGTAAACCACGGAGACATCACCTGAAGTTACTTGAACTTGAGGTCCGATTGCTTCAACTACACCAGCGGCTTCTTTCTGGAAGATAAGTCCACATGATCCACCGAACTTAGCAGCAGTACCGTAGTTGTTAACGGTCTTCTGTCCACTAGGAGTAGCAGATGCGTCTTGATCATCCATATCTTCACCAATAAAGCTACCTTTGGAATCGGCTTCGTTAATGTTAGATACAGCACCAGAAGGAAGGTTAGCTAGGTTAACACCATAATCACCGAGGAAAGGAATATTCATTGACTTGTATATTCTGATTCCAGCAATCTCAATGATGCCGTTACCAGACTGCAATGCAGATCCTTGTTCGTCACGGTTGATTAGGTAAGCACCTGAACCTGATCCACCAACACCTTTGATTAACTCATAGTATTGACGTGGGTTAAGTACAGCTACTCGTCCTTCACCACTTACACCCTTCTCATCTAGTATAGCTGCAGCTTCATAGAAGGCAGTTACTAGTTTAGTTGGGTCATAGCAGTCGGTTGCAGTTGTACTGGCAGCAGTACCAACCTTAACGATACTACCACCTGGCTCTTTGAAATTAGCCATAGTAACAGCTGAAGGCTGTCTAGCAGCTTTCGTAATCGCACGGAAGATACGGCGGTCATAGTTCTCGGCTAGTGCATAACCGATCTTACGAGAGATTTCTCCTCTCAAATCATAGTGAGAAAGTGTCTCATCTAATTCGTACACGAATGCAGAACTGATTAAGAGGTCATCACAAGTGATGGTCTTCTCAGCTACTGGAGGTGACTTCTCATCGTTTCCTAAAATTGACTGTCCAGGGACATGGAATTCTGCTTTGGTTCTACCTGTGAAGATGAACTGTAAACTCTTACCGTTTTGAAGGGTACGACGAGTTACAAGATCCCTAGCAATTGTATTGCGTTGGAATCCTTTGAACATCTCTCCAGAGAACAGCTTCAAATAAAGCGCTCTCCTTTCAGTAGTGTTAGCGACAGCACCGTTATCGGCACCACCCCAAATAGGTCCATTGGCATTGGCAGTCGTTGCCTGTTGAGCCATTGTTAATTAATTTGGTTTGTATTTGTTTACTGTCTTACGCGCATAAAATTTTTTGATCATTTGTTGTGGTCTCTCCCACCGTCTAGACGGCAAAGGGTATCCTCGTAAGGGCCGATGCCAATGCAGAAGAGGTCCTACTCTGAGGTGCCTCTTCCACTGATTCAGCTGACTAAAGCTTCCTCTAAAGAATTGTAATCTACCTCCTCATCTACTCCTGGTGGTTGAAAATCACTAGGTAATGTATCAGGAGGATCTTTAATATCTACTTTATCAGGAGAATATTGTACAGGGTGTGCAACCCCAAATCCTCCTGTATTTTGTTGTGCCATAAATTAGAAGCTATATTTAGCGCCGAGCTTAGTACCCCATGACTTATCATCATCGTCATCTTCAGGTGTTAATACTGAAATCTCACCGTAAATATTGAGTTTTTCCCCAGCATTTACACTGAGTCCAGTCTTAGCGGATAGTCTACTATCAGTATCGGCATCACCTTCGTCAGCTACGATGGCTGGGCCTCCCTGAACATAATATCCGAATGTATCATTACCACCTTCGAAGCCGACGTGAAGGTCTGTCGTGCGGTTGTCGTATTCAGATCCGGTATAACCGGCATTCGATTCGACGTTCACGTAAGCGCCGGCGAAAGCAGGAGCGGTCGCGAATGAGGTGGCAGCGAGGGCTAGTGCTAGTCTTTTCATTGTTAATAAAATTTAAATAGTTTTCGTGTAAGGCACGCCGCGATACTTGAGTGTTACTTGCTTTTTTTGCATTGGTTTTCTCCAGTACCACACCCCCGTTCCATGGTGTGGAATCATGCGTCCAATTAAGGATGAACGGACGCGGCGTATGTAACCTAATAAGTTTTAGGTTTCTTTTTTGATGCTGCTTTCTTTGCTGCAGCTTTACCCTTAGCTGTGTAAGGATATTTCTTTCCGTTTACTACAGGCATAGTTAGAATTCTACATTAGGTGATCTTTCTAATTTCTTCATGATATCTTGTCTGTAAGCAGGATCATTATCATAACGTTTATCACTCATTGCTGCAACGACTTCTGCTTGACTACGGAATATATTTGTAGTCTCCTTTGGTGCTGATCCTGTTACCATTGTCTCTCCTGTTGTACCGGTATCATCTTCATATCTATATTGAAGTGCTTGTATTGCAAAGAAACAAGAGAGGGGATCACCTCTACCCATTACTTGATCAAACATCTCAGTCTCATTTTCATCAAGATTATCCTTTGCCCAGTTTAACATATTACTATATTCTTGTGGACCACCAGCTACTTCTTGAAGTTCTTTAATGTCTTCTTTAGATAGTTCCCTTTGTGGAGTATAGTTGTTCTCAACATTTTGACGATATGATAAATGCATATTAACTAACTCTTCATTAGATAACGCACTTAATTTATTTGTAGTATCGTCTGTGTATTCAGACTGAGCTTCTTCCCAAAGTTTTTCTAATAAAGAATAATCCTCATCAGCTACTGTTTTTTCTTTCTCTTCTTCTTCTTCTTTCTCCTCTTTAGGTTCATCAGAATCTTCAGGTTTTTCTACCTCTTCATCTTTTACTTCAGGAGTTTCTTCAGTAGTATTATCTCCAAGCTTCTGTTGTAATTGAACATAAGCTTTTTCTAACTCTTCAGCATTCTTATATTTTCCAGCTAATAATTGCTCCTGTTGTTCTACAAGTTTAGTACCTACTTCCAAGGAATCTTGTTCATCAGCTGTTAGATTCTCAGTTGTTGATACAGTATCAGGACTATTATTATAAGTCAGTGTTTCTGCCATAATTATTCAATGGGTGGTTGTTGTTGTTCTGGTTGGCCTCCTAACTCAGCGTTTAGTTGAGGATTTTTACTAGGATCATTCATAGGTGCATTAGCCATTGCAGCAGTTTGTTTAGTCATTTCTAACTGTTGTTCCTGTTGCATCTGTTGTTGTTGTTGCCCCTGTACCTCTTCCATACTCTTGACAAGGTTCAGTACATCAATACCTTGAGCCGCAGCTAATCGTTTAACTACTTCTTCAGGGTTAATATAAGTTGCAATTGCTTCTGGACCCATTGTACCTGCAATAGTTTGTAAGAATTGACCAAGTGCTTGTACATCTTGACCTCTACCGAGGGAGTTAATACCTGCTACAATAGTAGGTTTAACTAATTTCTTAGGTATCCTGGGTATGTCACCAGATTTTTGGAACACACTAAGTTTACGATTCAAGTATGGTACTAAGAATTCTACAGTAAGTAAACTGAATAGTCCACCTAACTGTTGTTCTAATTCCATCTGAGTCATTCTAACTTCTTCAGCAGTAGTTCTTTCACTCTGTCTAACATTCATTATTAAGAATGCATCAGCAAGTCTACCTTCTAATGTCTGCATCATCTGTAAAGCTGTACCAAAGTCAGCAGTTTTACCAACTTGTACTACACCTATATCATCAGGTCTACCCTGAACGATCGCACCGTTACCTGCCTTGGCCAGGGTGGCTGGTTTAGTGGTGCTTGAGGGTGATACTACAAAAACAACTTTAGCGGCTGCTGCAGAGCCTTCTACGATGGCCTGAGAGAGTGCCTCAAGAGACTTGAGATCTCCTATAAATTGACCAACTCTACCTCGTCCATAATCTTCTCCGTCAACAGTGTTGAATCTTAGTGGTAACCAAGGTGTTGTATCTGCAGGTGCTTTACCTACAGAGTTCTTAAGTCTATGGCCATATACTTCTTGATGCCATAAGAATCTATTATTCTCACGTGTTATATGAGTATAGACATCACACTCTTTACTTTCTGCATCAGTAGTATCACCATAACCTTCATCGTTAGGACTTGTTTCTACTCCTTCTTTATAATCTTTAGGAAGCATCCCTTCGATTAATTGTTTATTGATCCTTTCTTTGGTTACTATTTCAATTACTTCGCCATTACCATCTCGTTCTACTACGTAACGATTGAAGGGATAAAGTTTTAAACCTGTCTTACCCATGTAAATTAGAGCGTTACCACCTACAACTAAATGTTGTAAGGCTTGGTGTACTACTACACGATCATCCGAAGCTGCTATAGCTTCAAGTATGGTACGCTCAATTTTTGCAAAGGATAAGTCAAGTTCAGATTTTATCTCAGCATCAAACTCTTCAACAAGTTGTGACTCATCTAACTGTAGTTTAAAGAAACTGGTTTGAGGAGGTAGTAGAGCTAACATCAATTTAGATGCTAGAGTGACTACCCCTTTCGCGCCAACACTTTGCCATGGTGTAGATAAGTTTTTCATCCCTTTGGAATACTCTTCCTGTCCTCTTATCAAATAAGGGAGAGTAAGTTCTGATGCTTCTTTCGCTTCGTTTAGAAACTGGGAACGCTGTGTACTTAAATAGTCATACCTTGTTTTGGCTGACATAATTATACGTTAGTTGATTGATCTTGAATTGTCATTGGATTCATAGGACCAGCTGATCCTAGACTTGGTTGTGGTCTTTGGAACCATCTATTACCATAGTTGCTAGACTGAGGTACTACACTCACTGGTCCTCTAGCTGCTCGTTGTTGAGAGAAGTTCATCTGAGCCTGTTGATGTGCTTGAGATGCGTTGAACTGTTGTATCTGTTGTTGATAAGCAGCAGCTTGTTTGTCCCAATCAGCTTGTCGTTGTTGCTGTTGTTGTTGGAACATCTGCATCATCTGTTGACCTTGATTCTGTTGCTGTTGGAATGGTGATCCTTCTCCACCTCCTTGTTGGAACTGCTGGAACTGGTTTGTAAGTTCCTGAATTCTTGCATCTTGTTCCTTAAGTCTACGACGATACTTCTTATTGTACTTCTTATTGTACTTCTTAAAGTACTTCTTGTACTTCTTCTTCCACTTTTTCTTTGCCTTTTTCTTCATGTAATCGGCGCGGACCTTGTGATACTTGACTGGGTTAAGTTCCCTCCAATTCCTTTTCCATCCCATTTAATATATTCTCCTATGAATAATTTCGTTTGTTTGTATCGTTGATACGGCTCCGAAGCCATTCAACTACATCCCTCTGACCTGCTCTATACATGATAGCAGGTAATTGTTCTTTAGGATGTGGGTTAACGGGTGGGAATTTTTCCTCCATCTCTAAGAGGATGGAGTCTAGGTTCGGACCTAGTAAAGGTTCAAGCGTATTGGGGTAGGTTGACATTGCTATGCTCGAAGAAAGCTGGCATCCTAGCGGTCTTGGTTGAAATTAATTCAGGCGCACGGCCTTCATACATTAATCGATCGCTGACATCCAGCCAGAATTTTTTATCCAAATATTTACAGGTAGTATTTATACCTAAAGGTTCCATAATCCAGTTAATGGTGGCCTTCCTAAGTTTATCCAAAGATTGACTAGGAGATAAGCCCAACTCGTGACATACAAGGCTATGAGAGGCCACGTGTATTTGTTCGTCTCTAGAGATGTCGGCGCTGACAGTACGAGTAGCAGCGTCACCGTTAAAACGAAAGAAGGGAAGAAGGCAGAAAAATATTGCACGTTCGGCTATTAATGCTTTTAATACTGTGTGATCTGGATGATCTATCCAGGCTGATCTGAGTCTGAGGGCTTCTGATTCAGCCGTAGGGTTAACCCCAACTGAATTAGCAATGTACCCAAGAGCAAGGTCATGGTTTATCTCGTCTTTAGCATTTGATTCAAGGAGTTTGCGGGCGTTATCTGGGACACCCTTTTCAAGTGCCTCAGTAATAAACGCTCCAACTGGTAACTCCATATGACGTATTGCGAGAGCACGCTTGATGGTTTCTTCAGCCCCTTCACGGCATACTCCCTTTGTTCCTTGGACTGGTGTCCATTTTCTTTTTCTTTCTAATAGTGTTGTATAAGGATGTTTTCTCATTACTCTTGACAGTCACATTTAATTGGTTCGTTTAAAATGTCCTGCAAGTAATCATCGACTTCGGTTTGATCTAATGCAGCATACGCATCTGTCTTGTCCTGTACGTCGCCCATCACTTGTAGGCTATAGTATAGGGAGGTCTGAGGTGAACTCAGCCACTCTTCCACGAATCCAATGTCGTAGGTTACCACATCACTCCAAGAGTTGAATGAGTATCCGTGAAGAAGTCCCGTATTGTCATACATAATCATTAGTTGATCTGCTACTTTCTTGTAAGCATCCCAACCAACTTCACTAGCGATCTCTACATCGCCATATTTATACCTCTTAACACCAAAGGTGCCAGAGTCTCTATCTACCCAAGTAGAAATAGGTGGTGCTATCTCAGGTGTTGCGGTGAAACCTTCTATACTTTCGCTACTGTAACTACATGAAGCAGTTGGAGCGATAGCGAAGGCTCTTACCATCTTGTTCTCTTCAGCTATAGCAGCTGCAGCATGTATGGCATCAATTAAACTAAAAGCTAATTGATATCCCATACCATTCATATACTCACCAGTATTGACAGACTCTAAAGCCTCACCAAATTCTTTGTAAGATACACGGTATCTGTGTAATAGATTTGCTAACCCGAGGACGCCGAGACCGACTTGGCGGTCGATATCAGCTGACAAGTATTCTCCAGTTGCTCCAACACCTGTCCTACTATGGAGCTCGCACAATTCGGACATACCTTTAATGAAAGCCTTCTTGATGGTTCCAAGTTCACAGGCTGCGAGATTGACATGTTGTAACAGGCAGGTGCCGCGTGAGGGCAAGTAAACCTCAAGACAGACGTTGCCATAGATTCTAATTCCATTGTCATTATGTTTAATTTTATTTAGCCATATGTCACCAGACTTTAGTCCGTATAAGATGGCTTCTTTTGTTTTAATATCAGCATGCTGCCATTTTCCTGGGTCAAGATCAACACATCTTTTGACCCAGGGGAGTTCAGACCTGGGAGTTTCAAGAAAATCAAGGATGTCGGGATGGTCAATATCAAGATGGATAACAACAGCACCGTTTTTATAGACGCCTCCCCTTCGAAGTGTTTCATTTAATGTTGAGTAGATTTTTGCGAATGATACAGGGCCAGAAGCTGTAAGACCCTTTCCGTTTTCTGCTCCTTTGGGACGGAGCTTTGATAAATGTACAGCAACTCCTGCTCCAAAGCGGAGAGCGTGGCTGACGTACCTCCAGCTTGCTTCAATTCCATCTCTTCCCTCCATAGAATCCTCTACGACAAAGACGGTGCAACTAACTGGTAGGCGTGCTTCTGGGTTATCCAACCATGATTGGACCCGACCAGTACGGGAAATAAGTTCAGCGGTCATTTCAAATTAAATCAGATAGATCAGGTGGTTTATAGGAAGGCCCTTTTAGAACCTTACCATCTTCTCGATATATTGGTTTACCGTCCGCATCGAGTTTGGACATGTTGCTTTGGTGTACTAAATCTAATGCTCCATCTAAATCCCATCTCATATTCTCAGCATATTGGTAGCATACGTAAACTAAATCTGCTAATTCTTTTAAGCAATCAGTTTGTACATTATTACCATGCATAAATAGCATACCCTGAGCCTCAAGGAACTCTTTAAATTCCTCTACGATCAGATCCTTCTGAAGAGAATTCACTTTCCTCGCACGACTGCTCGACAGCCTGTACGCGGTACGGAATTCCTTGGCTTGCTTTGAAATAAAGGTCTTTTTCGTGGGTGAGTTCATTCTCTAAATAGTGGATTGCTTTTTCTAAATCATGTATTTTACTATCTGTTTTGTAACCTGCTCGGCATACATATTTGATAGCATTACCAAGGTGGAAATTTAGTCCTTGGTCTCTAATAAAATCCCAAACATCGCTAGAGCCTCTTTTGTAGTAGCTTGGTCCGTTTGGATCTGTGATGGTGTGGGCCATTTTTGAACTAAATTGGTGATTGAATTACCAAGTACAAAGTTTTGATGTTGAAGGGCTAACATAAGAGTAATAACATCTTGTTGTTTCTCATAGTACCCTTCATGCAATTTATCGTGAAGTATCCTTAACTTTAGATCCTGCTCCATCGTCAACTTTGTAATCGGCTGAGGGAGACCAGAGTCTTGGTTGTTTACTTTTGAAGTCATAATCATCTACTGTTAAAATTCGTGCTAATCGAGCATTAACTAAAGCATCCTCTTCATCATCACTGAATGCAGTGACTACTGTTTTCCAAGAGTATCCTTTATCTTCGAAGAGTGAAACAGCTCGTTTAACCCCGATTCCAGAAACTCCTCCATATCCATCTGTTTGGTCTCCGGCGAGAGTTTGGATGAGGTGCCATTTAGCTCCTTCTGTGGGTGTGATTGTGAATGTTTCATCAAAATTATATAATTGTCCTGGTATCTGCTTCATATCCTTATCAGGTGAAGCTATTATATTTCCTGGGTATTTGGTAGCATATATACCCATTGAATCGTCAGCTTCAAGAGTAGGTTTAATAATAACCTTATATTCTTTTCCTAAAGCTTGTATAACACGTTTATAGCCACACGGCTTCTTCCGATTGCGGTGACCCTTATATGCTGGAAAAATTTTCTTCCTAAAATTCACACTGTCTGAAAAGAACAGTATTACAGAAGTGAATGTCCCAAATTTGTTTTCAAGCTTGGTGATTTCACGTTTTGAGGCGGATAGTGCATCACTAAAGTTGCTAGTGACAAGAATAACATCGTTACCAAAGTCAACTTCACTTTCTGCTGCCGCGCACGCTTTATATACGATGAAGTCGGCATCTATTAATAATTTCATATGTTAGTGTACGTCTGCCCATGTCCTCCCTATTTTAGATTCGGCGGCTACAGGGCATCTCATTTTATAAAATTCACCAGCTTCTTTTGCAGATAATTTAAGAATCTCTGCCACTTCGTTTGACTCCACTTGTGGACATTCATATTGTAATTCATCATGAATGAATGCGAGCTGGTGGGTATTAGTAGGAAGTCTCTCATGTGCTAGTACCATCCATCGTTTCGCGATGATCGCTGCCGATCCTTGTAAGAGGTAATTGAGGGACTTATGCCGCGAGTCAACGAGGATACGACGGTTGTCGAGTCCACGAACATAACCCCGCGTACTAGCTTTGTGTACTGCTTCCAGAAGTTCTTTAAGACCTGGAATGGCATCAATATAAGCCTTCCTAATCTCTGCTCCCTTCTTCTTGGCTTTTGCATCGGGTAGTTGTTTGTCATAAGAGTGGCCTATTTTAATGTTACCAGCACCATACAAAAAAGCGTATGTTACTGTTTTAACAAGTTTCCTACTGATCCCGATCCGCTCGGCGTTTGTTTGATGGATGTCTCCGGTAAGGAGGATTTCGGTATAGCGTCCTTGATCATATCTGGCGAGATAGTGGGCAAGCATCCTGAGCTCAATACCGCTAAGGTCGGCACCAACCATAACCAGGCCAGGTGTGATTGTGAATAGTTTTCTGAATCTTTCATCTGATGGTACTTGTGATAAATTTGGGTTTCTGTGTGCGCAACGGAATGTTGCTGTGGCTACTGAACAATGGTGATGTATCCTAGACTTCGTAACAAGCTTCTGCCATGCGTTCACGCCTTCGGATATCATCCCTAAAGCCTTCGTAAGTTCCAGGAGTCGAAGAAAATGGAGAGCGATATCCGTCCCAATGTCCTTCAGTACTGGTTCGTCGATGATTGGCTTGTTGGACTTCAATGTCATTAATGACGG
>Ga0208011_1000188_pt1 | contig 26744 bp, 42 predicted proteins | sample 7_EtaG_FD_184080 | JGI IMG/M metagenome (GOLD analysis project Ga0208011, IMG submission 184080) | Marine viral communities from the Subarctic Pacific Ocean - 7_ETSP_OMZ_AT15161 metaG (SPAdes) (version 2) | ecosystem: Environmental > Aquatic > Marine > Oceanic | place: Pacific Ocean | collected...
GTTCTGAGCGCCGCTGGGACCGTCGCCGTTGCCGTTGCCGTTGCCGTTATCGTTAAAAATTCCGTCATCCATTTAATTTTACCTTATTGAACTCACTCAATATGTGTACCCCCGCCGCCTCCGCCGCCGCCTCCGCCGCCGCCTCCGCCGCCTCCGCCGCCTCCACCGGGCCCACTGCCGGGATTGAAGGGTCGAGTAGTCAAATTGTTTATCTTCAACTGAACTTGTAATTCATCACCATTTGCATTTGTGTATTCAGATGAATTATACGGTCTTACTAAAAAATCGACAAAGTTTGGAGATTCGCCTGGATTTCGTTGTTCTGGAAAATCTTCAGTGCTGGAGGACCAATCGACCCAAGTAGCCTCTTCTCTCCAAGCATCCCATTGCGTGTCATTAACCCTTTTTATAAAAGTTATTTTTCCATGATCGCCGGGCAACTCTTGAACTTGCATTACAATAAGATTATTATTATACATTGTTAGTTCATCATCTATAGTGACAGGTTTTAGTACAAATCCGCCTGGCCAAGTTGTAGTTCCCCAAAAACCTAAATCTTGTTTGCGTGCTACATGTCTAAGATAAGCTCTAACAGATACACTAGTACCCCCAGTTGGAAATGGTACTGGTGATGTTGGGGGATCTAGAGAAAGTTCATGCCACTCTATTAAACGTGTTCTTTCTATTGTTTTGATCCACGGAGCTGGATCAACATACCTTGTAGTACCCGATGTTGCGTCATTTAGTGTTTCTGAGTCAACCATAAATGAAAATAAAAATTGACCCTGGCCGATAATAACATGTTCATTTGCAACATCTAAGGGCAGATTAGTATTAGGGTCTATAAATGTCACCGGACCTGCATTAGAAAATATTATTTTCAAACTTCCTTCGTGGTCTGAATAATCGTCCATTGCACTGGGAGTAAAATCAATAGTAAACGGCCCGATAATCGGATTTTCATCAAACGATTCGTGAACTAGTCTAGATAAATGCATATCTGAATTACCTTCAAACCACGGGGAAGTGGCACTGTCCCAAGTAAGGGGTGGGCTAACACTAACTGACATCTATTCCTCCATCACACATTTGCAAACAACCGGCCGTCTTCGGGAAAGTGATCTATATATTTAGCTATAACCTCATGTAACTTAGCAAGTAACTGAGCTTTAAAATTTGATTCAGTTATTCTAAACCGTGGCCGTGTAGCATTCAATTCAGATTCAACATAACCATCGGGGCCTATTCCTGAAGAATTAGACATTTCTAACAATACTTCCTCTATAATTGTATGAAATAGATTATCAATTACTAAACGATGATCGTCAGTACTGTTAATATAGTTCATTGTTTTGGGCGAATCGGTCAAGATTCTCTGAAATAATGCTTGAACCAATGGAGCAGCCACACAATCCCATGTACCATCATCGTTAGTTATATGTTCCTTCCTATTATTATTTCGGTTTACCTCAGCCATATCTTGTACATGTGCAATAGCCATAGAATTATCAGCAAACTGTTGAGTCTCGAAAGTATCACCACCTACAGCGGGTGGTTTTAAAATTAATTCTTTCATGTTTGAAGAAACTGATTCAATTGTCCAATACTGGTTTGCGGCCCCAGTGTAGAACACGCCTGGTCTAGTTCCGAACAATCCATGTGGTATCCGACCAAGTTCATCACAAAAGAAATTAATTATTACATTATAATACCCAGGCGCAAGTTTACTTTCACCATTTTCATCAGTAAGATATCTTTGATAAAAATCCGTATATGCGTCCCTTTCATTCACATCTGGGGTGCTGGGGTCTGGGTCATCGTGTGATCTCCAAAGTTCTAGTCCTAATTGCATAGTTGGATAAGCACCTAAGTTCCGTCTAAGTCTAGTACTATCTCTAATCCAAAGATATCCTTTATCTAAAGGAACATTTATACTTAACTGTAATTGGTGAGTGTCCTTGCTATAAAAATGGAACTCTAAAAATTCTCTACCTATGTCCGTTCCTATGCCTCCGTCTGCTGTTATTAAACTTTGGGCGGGGACCAGGCGGTTAGTAAGATGTTGTCTATATGGATCACCTTGTAATATCGGATCGTCAGGAAGTGCAAATCTCCAAATATTTTTTTCTATTTTTGAAGACTTTCCCTCAAGAACATCCGACATATCTTCTGCATAATGTCCATATCTATCACTACCGTCTAACTTATGAGGCATGTTTATTCTTCTCTCTATTCATTTTGAAACTCTTGAAAAACATTAGGTCCGCGAATTGGACCATATCTCTCTGTAAACACCTTCCAATTTGTCTTAAATGTGCTTGTTTGAATATTTAAATTTTGCGTAGGTATTGTTCTGAGACTAGTTCCCGGCAAAAAGAACTTTTTAACTTTATTAGGATATTCTTGAAGATCATGTTTGTACTCCATTTGGCCGGCATCCAGACCCGTACCATCATTCATAAAGCTGAACCACTGTTCGTATAATGAATTCGTTATGATCAAACTATGAGTTGCAAGGTGAAGTTGTTCGTCTCTCATCAAGGTTTTTGTATGTACTGTCGACCAATCTTGTAAACGGGCTCCGTAGCCTACGGCCAAAAAGCTATCCCATTGGGCGTTAGTCATGTTCCCACGTTGAGTTATCCAATTTAATCTTCTGTCTTGAACATACGTTCTAGCTAACAGACTGCGGTGTTTATAATTCAAAGCAGGATCACCAACCACTGCGGGCCTAATACCGTGTTGCAATCCACCCTGGCCCGGCCTGTTCCGGAAGCTTGCAAGCCCTTTAGCCATTATACCACCTTAAATCTAAAGGGCCTAGAAAAGTAAACCTCACTACCCAATGTAGTCTTTACGCTTAGATCATAAAATCTATTTTTATATAATGGTTTTGTATCAATCATTACATAAGATCCGGTACTGTCACAATCAACATGAGAATATAGATCAAAAGGAACAACTGTTGTTCCAGATCCAGCATCTACTATAGTGTAAATAGATCCAGATGGTAAATAGTATCTATTATCAAATCTCCTAGTATTTGAAAATGTTTTTACAGGATATCGGTCCCTAACCGTAAAACGCATTTTTGCTACTTCACCAACTTTATATTCAGTCCTCATATTCTTTGGTGCAATTTCAATGTCCAATGAAGTTAGTGTTTTCAAGCTTCCAGTTGCAAACGATTGGTTTGACCAGACAAGTTCCAACAATGGGGCATGAACAGTATGAGTTTGTCTTGAAAAGAATTTAATATTTCCTTTATTATTAAGATCAGATTCTGCGCTTCCAGAAAATGTTAGTAACAATCCATAATTGTCACTCTTAGATGAACCCGATATCATGGGTTGAATAACATCAGTGACATTTATTCTAAGTTCATCGTTTCTAATCTCTGTAACTGAGGCACTAACCATTGGTGTTAACCTATAATCACTTCCTGTTCCGGCGGCCGGCAATGACCCTGACCAATCAGAACCAGACGCATATACGTTCCATGTAGCACCATCGTTAGTAACGGTAACAAACCCATCAGAATCAAAATATCCCGAACCTTCTTCCCAGGAACGTGAAACTGGATAAACATAAACTCTTGCGTCTTGATTTAATTTTGTAGCATTAGCTACTTTCAGACTCAAATATGCATCAGAGTTTGTTGGTGCTCCAACAAGATCTGTTAAGGTAAACTTAATCAAAGATCTAACCCTACCGTTAGTATCTAACAAACTATCTTGCTTTTTACCAACTTCTAAAATTTCATCATGACCCACATTTAAGGTAGCATATCTCTCATAAATGGTCGTGTCCGAACTAGCGGTTATGAATACTCTGCTCATTGTACTGCCGTTCCAACAATATCAGTTTGTGGATATCGTATCTCAAAAATACATGGATCAACTGATGGATAAATAACTCTATCCCTTTCATTTGCTACTAAATCGTATGTGTATGTAGCGTAGTCACTTCCATCTCTTTGTTGATATTTGTTTGAGAAGGATAATTCAGGTATGGATTGAACTCCGTCTACTTTAGCAATCTCTACCAACAAATCATCTTTTAATAAGGGTTGGTTTATCTGCCATCTATCAATATTAAAATATTTTCTAATTGTATCGTGACATCTAACCAACACATCGGCGGTCATGTGTCCTTTATAAACAACAATAGTATAATGAACACCAATAGACACTCTAAATGCATCTAAAATGTTAATTCTATCAGTAATCATCCTATATCCCTTTAAGAATTGTTTTATATTAGATTTAATTGTACCATTTAGTGTCGTTAATCTTTTATTAGAATCTAATCCCAAAACATATAAATTAATATTTGTATTAAGTGGTCTGTTGTGCACAAATTGAATATCATCTTCTGGATCTAAAGTTCTCCAATGTGGTATCTCTACGTATTGTTCTAAATTTAGTGTAGCAGTAATAGCATCGTCTTTCATTACAAACGACTTAGCCACTGCTCCATATTTTTCAGGCATAGATAATACCCGTTTTTCATAATCGGATGTAGTTACTACTCGTCTTTGAGCATTTATATATCCTATTGCAGAATGTCGTATTTGTTCAACTGTTGGAGCACCGCCACCGCCTCTGGCCGCCTCCTCATTTACAACAGAGACACTAGATACCACTGCATCCCACACCGTCTGTTCAGCAACGGTAAAAATACTAGTTTCATTCACAGTAACAAGATTATTAATTTTAGTAATAGTCCCAGCGCTGACATTTGCTGCCAGACCCGTAGCCTTCCTATATGTAATAGTTAATGTTGTATCGCCTGGAGCCAATCCAAAAGAATTACCAGTTGTAAAATTAATAGTATCCAAAGCAACATTTGTCATATTCTGTAAATAATTTTCATCATAAACTGTTCTATAATCTGGTTCTTGATAAATGTCTGACAAATCGCCTAGCCCCGAACCAAAAACTAATTCAGTTTTCATATCTCTATTTACTCGTACAACAAACCTTCTATTTACCTTAACCGTTCTTATACTATAAAGTGGCATAACGGATGCATCTGTTATATTAACCAATGTATCTTGAAAAACATAATCCTGAGACAAATTATCTACTTGGTGCCATGTATTTCCTTCCGAATCTGTCACCGATTTAATGTCCACAATATCGTCTTCTGGTAATTCAATTTTCAAATATTTTTCGGGAGATCCCAAAATCATTTTAAAGTCTTTTTCTATTACTCCAACCGTTTTAATGGGCTTTGATACCACATATGATGAAGGTAAATCTGTATTACTATCTAGAGCAAACGGTCTTACATCTCTATCTATAGCATTTCCAAAATCACATATATCCTGAGTTATAAAAGTTCCAGAGTCGGTTTCTGTTGTGGCCGTAAACGAAGTTCCAGCCGAAAATCTTGGAAGATATTTTGTATCCAAAGAACCAACAGTATCAGCAGGAATTAAAGCAGACATTGATACGACACATGATGCGGGCATAACCAATTGTGGTTTATATCCAAATCCCTGTGCTAAGGAAACAATATTTTCCGGTTCCTCGGCATAAGCTAATAAAGATTCTTTAAATGAATGATCTGTATAGTAAGAAAGAACGTCTCCCACATACGATGCCAGATCAAGAAAAATACTGCCAGGCGACGCATCACTAAAATCTTGATATGTGTCTGTAAAATAAAATTTAGTAAATTCAACTAAGTTTTTCTTAAAATCTGAAAAATCTTTGTTTGTATACTTTACTTGTTTCTTGTCTATTCGTTCGTCTAATGTAACATTAGATAATTGATTATGGGACATTTATATTCCTCACATTCCGTGATATTGCATCAGAGCTTCGTCTGACAAATTAGTTCCCGTTAATGTATAACTCATATAAACTCTTACTGTATATCTATCTCTATCACCATCGGTGGTTTCTATTTCAAAACGATCTAGTTCGATAAAAGGCATATACTTAGCAACAGCTTCTTCAACCGCTTCTCTAGCTCCTATCCACGGGCCCGTTTTTACGTCTATATTAGCATCGTTAAAATTAAAAAGAGATTTATGGATATCACATCCAAATTCTGGATTTGATAATCTCTCACCTTTCATTGTAGAAACCAAATTAATAAAATTACTTTTTATTTGTTCCATTACGGTATGAGACATTCCAAAATATCCACCAATACCACCACTTGATCGTTGAAGTGGAAGAGTAAATCCTATTGTCCGTGTAGCCATTATCTTAAATCCAATTGAACTTTTAACAATGCTAGTTCACGTTCAATTTGATTAACAACATCTTCTAAGTCATCAATACGTTCAGTTAACAGTCCACTAGTTCCTATATACTTTTTTTGGCGATCAAGCACATCTTCTATTTGTGTCATATTTTGTGTATCTGCATTTTCAAAGTCACGAAAACGTGTACCAGCAAACCACGCAACTACAATTATACTAATTGCGAAACCAATACTAACCGCAGGCAATGATGAAGCTTTAGATATTGGGCTAGCCACAACTATACGCCCATCTTCTTCATTAATTGACTATAATCTTTATTAATGTCCTTCAGGGTATCTTCGTGGTCTTCAGTTAGTCTCGTACCCTCAAACGTACGTGGCAAGGCCTGTTGGGGAGTTACTGACACATTAGAGGTATTTAAATGGATATCCTCTCCTGTTCCAAGCTTTTCCTCAAACATCCGTCTGAGACTTGTTCTATCTATCCCCTCATTGACCTTAGTTTTTGTATCGGGTGTTTTTTGAACAGTCATAACATCAAAAAGTTCAGCCTTAATTTCTTTAAGGATCTGTTCTTTTTGAGAAGCCATCTCCTGCCCGACTATCTCTCTCACTATTTTTTTAAAATCTTTAATTTTCATATTGCCTCCACACTTACTAATAAATAGTTTCAATACTTTTATTTTTCAATTTTTACCAACTTACTTTTAATATCCTCCAAATCTTCTCCATATATCTGTGCAAGAGGCCCAAGAATCCCCGTAGGTATAACTGATGGTCCTGCTACGGAATAAGCACCTTTCGCTATAAGTGCTTTAATCAACTTCTTAAGTACTTTAATTACTTCATCTGCAATTGCAACAGATTGGGGGAATCCAGCATCATTAACGGCTATCGGGTTGTGGTTTTCGCTCACCAGAAAAATCTTTCTTCCCGCAATAGCGAAATCTTGACCAGTGGTAAGTATCGTATCTCTATTTGATAATGATATGATATCCCGACCCGAAGATAGGATTATGCCATCGTGGGGTTGTCCTGAAGATTCAAGAAACATTTTTGAATTAAGAACTATCCTACCACTATTCAATAAGGATTGATTACTAGAAAAAGGTGTTTGTTTGTTAGTATCGTCTCTTCGAATCCAAGATTTATCTAGTTTCCTAGTAGTTGTAAAGTATGAATCGCCTGCACCCGGCGTTGGGTCTGATCCAGTCGATTTATCCCGGCCGCCAGATAAGTTAAGATTAATGACTTGATTAGTTGATAGTACAAATGAAGAATTATCTGTATTAATATCTTCTACAACCAACCCATAATCAGTGTTTCTTGTTCTATTTGGAAGAGTAGTTGCTGTATATTTTCCAACACGCATAACTATAATTGGATCGTTGACTAATGGGTTTGTTGGACCTAATGTTACCTTATCTCCCACTTCGGGATCAGTGGGATCAGTTTTTTGGTTTAATGCATCTTCCATTTGTGAAGAACCAAATCGTAATGTTGCTCCATAACGATTTTGAACAATAACATCACCATCAAAATGCTTTAAATTATAAAGAAACTCTTGTGGTAGATAATTTTCATTAGTTAAATTTTCTTCAGGTTCATATGACGATTGGTGTAATTGACCACCTTTACCCTGCTGTACTTCTTGATGGGAGTGTCCAGTTATAATGGGTTTTAATCTATCTAAAACACTTGAAAATGAATTTAATTGTAATTTTTTATTCACATTTACTCTACGAGAATAAAAATGATTACCTTGTATTTTTTGGACTAAAACAATTTCTCCAATTAAGGGATATTCTTGTACAGTCACTTCCAGTGGATATGCACGAAATCCTGTTTTTGCAGAATCTCTTTGACTACCACGGTCCAAATACTTAAAACGAATAGTTCCTACGTTAAACCCAGTTCGTCCATAGTCATCATGTTCTTCATTTACAATAACATCCAATACAACCGCTTGAGATGAAAGTTCAGCCGAGCGATCACGAGCACTAACCTCTGGGTTCCAGAAAATGCCTGACATTATACAACCTTAAGTCGTTCTAACTCATCCTCAACTTCTGTTGTTTCTTGCTGTAAATCTTCTATTTCTAGTGTGATGTTACTCAACAACTGTTGTTTCTCTTCCTCTGTTAGAAGATCCGTAGAACTTGCAGCCTTTGTTCCAATAGCAATTGCTCTTTGGGCAATTTGTGCGATTCGCACGATGTGTTCATCGTTCTTGACATTGACTTCCATAAAATCCTTAATAATGGGAGAAATGACCGCCGCATCTTCGGGGGTTCTTATTTGTCGAACTAGTTTAGTAACAAATGTATTTATTTGTTCTCGTTTGCTTTCAGTATTTTTATAAATGTCTTTAAAAACATCAGAAAGTGTCTTGTCATCAAAAACAACATATTCCATAATACTTCTCCTTTACTATAACTATTTAATTTTCAAAATAATCATAGATCATTCCAGTATTTTTATATTCTTCATACTGTTTATCTTTAATTTCCTTAACCTGTTTCACAATTTTTGTAATGTGTGAAGTTTCACAATCCGTGATTTCTCTTATCATTAAATAAATAGCTTTCTTATTGAAATTTTGAATCATATGTGCTCGTCTCAATAATTCTAAAATAGCATAAGCTATTCCTAAATCTCGTTTCTTAGGAAAGATTTTGTGGAGATTATAATCCCAATATTTTATAAAGAGTTTTATAAATTCTACTCTTTCCGGTTCATTATAAATATCTTCGGGATCTATAATCAATGTTTCTTGAACAGAATAACTTTCTGGAGATTTGTCAGATAAATGAAGAGTTCTTTTTTCTTCCTTATATCTTTTATTATTCTGTAAGATTAAATAATTCTTAGCAACCACAGAAAAATAGCTGAAGGATTTTCCCTTGTCTGCTGTAAAATTAGGAAGTTTGAGAACGAGGTAGGACATTACTTCATGCTTAACATCCTGAAATGTACCGTCCATATATGGAAATTTAAACCGATTAATTATATTTTCGGCTAATTTATCTAACGGCTTATAAATGTTGTCTTTAAATATTTTTTCGCGGACTAATTCATCTTCACAAACATTATATTCAATAATTGATTGTTCTGTTTCCATCGTCCAATATAGATTACGTTTCCTCTTCCTCTTCCTCTTCATAAATAACACCTCTTAACTCGCCAATCACTATGATTAACTGTTGAAATAAGGCACCAACCTCATCATCCTTTTCAAACATTTCTCTGTTATCTAATTGACGAGATGTCCTTAAAATTTTTGTTGCTCCTTCATAAAATCTTATAACATTATCTTCATAAATTTCTATTTTTTTAACTGCAACATATGACGCATATATTAACGCCACATTAATCACAGCAGATATAACCAGCAATACCACAACTATATTCATATTAACCTTCTACTTCCTCTACATTATAATCAGAAAATTTCGTCATGTACTTACGAAGCGTCATTCCATTTGCATCGGTCGTTCCAATAGAATCAAGTTTATTTAACAAAAATCGTTTCATTCCCATAGCCCCAGCAAAATGTGCTCCAGCCAAAATACTAGAAGTAGTGATATACATACCTTTATAGTTTGTATTGTTATACTCCTCAATATATGGCCTAAGAGAAACATAATTTTCTCTCATGTAAGCTAACATAATTTCATCCTGTAACCTTGCGTTCCTTAAAAAATCCTCATTTAAAATATCATATCCAAGATGTCTTATTGTCGTTGGACTAAACTGATATCTTCCTAAAAATCCATATGGATTTACAACATCATATCTATTATTACTTTCAAAAAGTGCAATAGCTTCTAAAAACCTTAAAATATCCTTCCTACTATCACTTTCATCTTCTTCAATCGGTATAGACACTTCACTAATGTCTATTTGTTCTTGTTTGTTATTAGCACCGTCAAGTACCAACAACACAACGAGAACACATATAACCCTTAATATTACATTAATCTTCATAATATCTCCCTGCTAAATCAACAAATTATAACAGATGTGGCATTGCTTCCTGCAAACCATTTGTAGTTATCTGAACAAATTCTGTATTAAGATAAAATTTATGAATTGATTCAGATCCAACATAACTCATGGCAGAGCGTACCCCATCCATTATTTCGTCTACAATTTCTTCCGTAGAACCCTTATATGGAACCATCGTAGCGGTTCCCTCAATGTTATTTAATTCTGCGAAAGAAAGTGTTTTTTGTACATCACTAGCAGATCCGTGATATATTTTCATTCTTTGCCTGTTACCATACTTACCAAAATATTTTATGTCTCCTGGCGTTTCTTTTGCGCCTGAAAGCATAGACCCCAAAATAACAGAGGAGGCTCCCGCGCCAAGCGCTTTAGCAACATCGCCCGGATATCGGATTCCTCCACAAGAAATTATTGGAGTATCTGCAACATCAGTAATTGATTGGAGACAAGAAATTTGTGGAATGCCTACTCCTGTACGAATGCGGGTTTCACAAACCGATCCACCACCAATTCCCACACGAAGAGCATCTGCTCCCCACTTTTCCAAATCTCTAGCAGCCTCTGGTATTGCAATATTTCCTGCTATCACCTCAAACGATGTATCCAAATCGGTTGCTAATGATCTCTTTAATGCGCGTAAATCTCCAAGAATTTGTTTCATTGAAGAATGGTGACCGTGAGCAACATCAATCAACAAAACATTAGCACCCGCTTGTAAAAGTGCTTTTGCTCTGAAGATATCTTTTTGTTTTGCTCCAATAGCAGCAGCAATGACAGGATTTGTAAATCTATGTTCTACCCTGTCATCAAGTTCTGAAACTTGTGGTGTAATTCTTCTATATAAACTATTAACTATACTAGCCTGTTCATCAACACTATTAAATCTATGAACGATGCCCACTCCACCCAAAGCCCACATCGTGTATGCCATATCAACCTCACAAATAGATTTCATCGGTGAAGCTATAAGCGGTATATCAATATAACGCTTCTTGGTAAATGGAGTTACAGTACTACAAACTTTTCTAGAACTTACATCACTATACTTTGGAATGATCTGGACATCATCAAATGTAAATGTCTTATTATCAGTAAATTCAGCTGATGGTACTATATAAGTCATTTTGACTCCTCTGTCGTTCTACATCTTTAATATGATAGAGCGACCATTGTTCTTCTTCGGGAAGGTGTGTCCATGTTTTATATCCAACAATTCGTTCATGGACCTTACCTTGCCATCTAATATGTTTTGTATTTTGAAAAATTCTGGTTTGGAAATCTGGCCACATATTCCATCCTTTTTCATTCTGTACCCATCCCCACTTTTTAATATCTTCCTGAGTTATACCATTAACGATATTTACTCTTGGAACTAGAAAAAGTTCTACTTCGGAATTATCCAAAAGAAGTAAATGAACATTGTCTTCTAAAGCGTGAGCTAATGTTTCGTCAGCATCAACTTGAAATATCCAAGGCATTGAGCATTTTTCAATTCCAAAATTTTTATGTGCACCAAAATCTTTTTGTAAATGTCGTTGGTAAAACTCAAGTACTGGCCAGTTATTTCTCCAAGAAGACAAAATATCTAATGTTTCTTCATCGTCAGAATAATCATCTATAATAACAATCTCATCTTCGCCATTTCTCTTATCTAACATAGTTACTAACTGAGTTAGTAAACCGTCAAGATACAATCCTTCATTTTTTGTAGTAACGCAAAAACTTATCATAATTTAATCCGGCCGATAATCTCTACCCAATCCTGTTGGAAATGCCAATGGTTCCTGCACTTCTTCAATTTCTTCGTCTAAATCTAACACCTCTTGCCCTGGTTTGTCAAGGGGCTCAGTGGATTTTTTTTCATCTTTTGATGGTGCTTCTAATAAATGAAGTCTATTATACGCAACAACCAAACTCACTGCTAGTGGATCAAATACAAATATAAGCAATAAAGCAAACGCATTAACCACACTATCCATTGGCCATCCGGTCAGATTGGACAGGTAACGCAATGGACCCACTTCAGCGGCTACTTCACTGTCTACGGTCAGACTTAACGCTTGTAGGTCCAATTGTGTAACGCTGTCGGTGAGTTCTTCAATCCGTATGGCTAAACTTTCTCTTTCTGATGTGGCAATTTGTAATTGTTCTTGTAATGCAAGTCTAGTATTCAATGATGTGGTTGTTATAAGTTGACCAGTTTCTTCATCAACATATTGAATTACATTATTAGCCAACCCTCTACTTAATTCTCCTACAGTTGAACTTAGGGTTTCACGTTCTCCAATATAAAGATCTAACTGTTCTTGGTATCGTTCTTTTCTCAAGTCTAATACTTGAGTTTGTCTATCTAAGATGTTAAGTTGGTCAGCCGTGGTTTGATAAGCGGCGGTTAAAAACCCATAAATTCCCGCAGAAGTAATTACAATTAAAGTAAAGGTTGCTAAGAGGTAATATGCTCTCATCAGACGAGTTAAATCATTCCAATGTCTGGTCAATAAAGAAGCGGTAACGAGTTTACCAGTTTCCAAGGCGGACGCCATTATAACAACTGCCAGAAACGATCCTGCAAATAATTTTCCCAATCCAGAAACGGAAAAGAAAGCAGCAACAGTAGCTATCACTATTGCTGATAGTAGGACTACATATTTGAACATTTTAAACTCCAATAAGTATGGGGGTAGAGCAAAACCCTACCCCCATAGATATTTTTCCACATAACCATTTCGGACCACCTCCTAATAAGATGTGTTCGTGGTTATGTGACCGAAGTTGCTGTCCATTGCTACCTCCGGTGTTGAAGTGTTTTATTTAATTGTAACCTTTTTAGCCAATTTAACCTCGTCGTGAACACGGGGTAAATTAATCGTAAGAAGTCCGTTACTAAAACCAGCGACAACATTTTCCATATCAAGATTGTCGTTAATTTTAAATGAACGTTTAAATGAACTTCTCTTTAATTCACGAAGATAATATGTAGTACCCTCTTTATCATCAGTACAACCACAAGGGTCTTCCTTACAACCACACCCATCCTGAGCGGGAGCTTTACCAGAAATTGTTAAAAGGCCCTCTTCAATCTCAAGATTGATGTCCTTTTTGGAAAAGCCTGCAAGTTCTGCAACAATTTCTACTTTGTCATCGTGAGAAATAATATTAACCTTTGGATACGCTCCCTTTGTCACGGATACACCCATATCCCTAATTGTAGGAAAGGTGGTATTCAACATGTCATCAAACATGGAATCGAAGGAACGGATGAAAGCGTCTCTTTCATCAAAGAATGGTTTTAACTCATGTGAGTTTCGCGGACGGAAAATTGATAATCTAGTCATGGTTTTTCTCCTTTATTAAATGTTAGACCAGTTAAGCGTCTTCTGTGCCCCTACATTAGGCGACACAAATATAAGTATAACCTATGGGTAATTAAAATCTTGTTTTGTCTCTCTCTATTGCTGTAGCAAGATAGTCTGAAACATGAACAATATATGCTATGTTTGTTTTCATCGGATATGGATACATATTATTCATTAAATATGATTTATTCGAAGCTTCATACATACCATCGGATAAATGGATACCCAGCCATTCATTCTTTGTAATCGGAACATCATACAACTGTAACAAATAATGTGCTCTATCTGTCACACTCATATATTGAATAGTATTATTATGTTTATAATTTTGGCCAAGAGTTTTTCTATGCCACTCTGAATCTTGTTCCATATAATAAGGTTCGCCAGGATCTCCTAATTTTCCTAAATCGTGATGGAGTGTGGCAAACCGCAATTCTTGTGAAGTGAAATCCAAATTACCTTCAAAATTACGAAATGTTTTTGTTAGATCCACTGAAATATCATAAACTCTAAGAACGTGGTCAAGATATCCGCCTGGAAAAGCATTATGAAAGTGTTGAACAGCTGAAGCGGGAGCCGTTGCTAACTCTTGTTCGAAATCTTCATACATTCTTTTAAGATTTTCAGAACGGTCATCCTCGTCAATCAAGGACATAAACCTATCATAGTCTTCTTTAATTTTATTTTCATCTAAGAAAATCACATAACCTCCTAATTGGATACTTTAATATAACACTAAACAGCCCATCTGTCAAGTATTATCTTTTCTGACTATCTGAAATTATTTTATTAATTTGTAAATCATATATCAATCTTTGACAATCAGATGCTAATTCATATAATTCATTTTCTACAAAAGTTTCCTGCAATTCATACAAGGTTTCCAAGTAATCGTGTTTTTCTACACCCGCAACAACATTTGTTCCTTGTATTCTATAAAACTTTACTTTGTTTTTTCTTCTACTTATGGCCTCTTCAATCTTCTTTAAATAAAATTTATATACAATCTCTGGATATTCGTCTTGGAATTGTTCTAATTTTGGTATTAAATTATTTGGAATTTCTAACATGTTTTTCTCCGGTTTCTTTTCCGAACGAATAAATCTTTCCATCAGGCGCCTCAAATCTTTTCCTTAAATGCCAACCTCGTCCAAACTTTAATTTTGGAGTCTGAGTTTTCACTTCATCTTTATAGATTTCCCATGCGAAACACGTTCCACATAGAATTTCTTTAACATCATCCCAACTTAGTATAGATCGTTGTTTACACCTACTACACCAAATTCTTTCTTTTTTTCGATTTATTATTTTTGCGTTCTTTCTTCGTTTTCGTATTGCCATTATCTCTTTTTTCCATCAGACCATCTATAACCCCGTTCTCGTAATTCATGATGATATTCTCTCAATAATTTTTTATAATGAGTTCGGGGATTAAATCGTACCATGTCCTCAGTGTTCCACTTGTAATTAAATTTTCTTATCTTTTTCTTACAAAATACAAAATCTTGCAAAGAATTTGAATGTTTTACTAAATACATTAAAACTTCATATTCCTTTTTCATCATCTTTGCATTCGTATTTTCCTTCTTTAATCTTAAAAGCTTTTTTACAAAATTAATCATGGTCAATTTTCCATAGATTCAAAATGTTTACAACGTGGACACACAGTACCTTTAATAAAATATCTATTATGAAGAGCACACCATTTGCGCGTGGTAGGATTCTTCATTTTATACGAAAAAATTTGAGGTACGGCCTTATAAAGTAAAACGGTTATAACACCTAGTATAACAATTACAAAAACTAGGGCTGGCCATTTCATTATATCTCTTCTATCCTTTTTGTTTTGTCACAAATTAAAATATCATAATGTGGTTTTTCACCAACACTTAAATCGTGATACTTACAACCCCACTCATTTAATTGTGATTTTGTAAGTTCATAATAATCTACTTTAGATACTATACCTCTGCCAGTCCAATACTTTATATAATTACCTTCATCATATAATTTATTTATTTTATCTATATTATCATAATTTGGTATAGCATTTTTATAACCTAACCTATCAACTCCATCATAAAAACAAATAGTTTCATCAATGTCAACCCATATTCTTTTACTCATCAAACACATTTTTCCATTTAAATAGAATTACTCTGATGATTTTCTCTGTACAGTTGTATATATGGGATTGTCATAATCAAAACCATTAGTTAAATAAACCTTCTTATTAATGGTATCCGACAACATTTCCATACTATCCCTACACTTTTGATCAAAATTTACACTTCCTTGCCAGAGTTTTCCAAACTCTCTAGTCAAAATAAATACATTTGAGTGTGTTGTATCCTCATTACTGGAATATATTCCACTCTTACCAAAAAGTTTTTCAGCCAAATCAACACTAGGTTGAATATCTTCACTTGTCCAATACATACCTCATCCTTGTTAAAATTAAAATCTACCTTCTCTGCCCTTCTTAAACAACTTTATTGGATCATCATTCTCATTCAAATGAACAAGATAACAATCATTACACAAACATTGTACTGCTTTTAATTCTGTTCTTCGTTGTCCCGATTGTCCACATTTTTCACAAATTTTACTAGACAATCTTTCTATTTTCCACAACACACCTTCTACAGCGTGCATCACCATCTCATCTTCTGCTTTAGCAAACATATGTAACATTCCCATACAACGCTTTGCGCTACAAATCTGAGCATCTGGAAAATGTGATACCAATTCAAATGAACTTTCTATGAGGTCATTCCATCCCTCATGGAAATAATCTTTAATTTCTTCTTTTGTATAAACCTTATCGTACCAATAACGATATCTGTTACTATGCCTTCCTTTTTTCTCTTTATCCATCTAAACCAATATCGTCTTCCTCATCATTTTCTTTAAATTTTTCAATATCTAAGAAAATACTTTTTAAATTTTCTATATCATTTCGATTTAATTTAAGTCTGGTTTTATTTATTTTCTCAACAAAATCTTCTGGAAAAAACTCCCTATTCATTCGCTCTCCATGATCTACATCTGGGGGGAATTTCATTGCAGAATCATATATACTTGAAACAACCTCATCAACAGCAACTGAAAAGTTATGAAGTTGTAAAGTTAATTCTGTAAGAATTTTTGCTATTTGTTGTTGATCTGTATTATATTTGTCCGTTAATGTGGTCAATCTCACTAACATTGCTTTATTGTCTTGCATAACAACAGACTGAGACATATTTATCAAACTAATAAATAAAATGAGCAAAATTATAGCAGTTATAACGACTGAAAGAGCAATTGTAGTAATCATAATCTTTTGTGTTTTAGGTTAGTATAAAGATATAACAGTTAGTCCCGTTTGTCAACCCCCCCTATATCAAAATTAAGTTTGGTTAGTTGAGCGGAAGTAGTAGCATTAATTTCAATTTGATGATAATATTTTTCGCGGGAAAGATCAAGTTCACCACGAAGTCTCTGATGTTCTTTCTTTAATTCTTCGTTTTGTTCTCTTAACTCTTCTACGGTTTTTTGTACTTCCTCAAAAGCCTTTTCTACCAATTCTAAACTTTTAGAACCGGAATCTGTTCCATTTTTTTTCTTTCTACGCTCTAAAATAATAGTCGCGGCCGCAGCAACGGCGGTGAAAATGACAGCAAGAAAACTTTCGTTTATAAGTTCTGTGAGTGTGGTAAGTTCCATGAGTCCATAAATAAAGTAGAGAACCACATAACCGTTCTCCTATAACTAATTAAATTATGAACCTAAATTGAAGAATGATTTAGTAATATGGAATGTTGAGCCCGATAGGGCGGTGATTGCGGTATTGTAGATAATATCCGCATTGAATACGGTTAAGCCGATAAATAAACCTAACATAAAAGGAACCGTATTTGTTGGGGTTGAAAAAGCACGTTTAAGACAGGTTAATATATTTGATATCATTCTACATCCCCAGACCATTCGGGTTCTATGTCATCTATCTTCGTACCCCGACCAGACTGAGCAACAGGCTTTCCAGCAACAGAAATAATACCCTTCATTCCATCTCTCTGTTGTTTTGAAAGAAAATCTTTTGCATCTTTCGCGGTCTTAAAGGATTTTTGAGTAATTTCGCCGCTCCTGTGCTTAGCATACTTAACATCAAATTTTCTTTCTGGATCTGGATCTCTTGGATCATCAATAGCCATTTGTTTAAAGTCTGGCATTTCTTCTTGTGTATCGTCATCCAACCACCGTTCTAGATGGGCCCGGCGTTCGGGACTGAGTTGTCTTGACAATCTAGCTAACTCTTCGTCGCCAGTCTTTGCATAAGCTAATGCTGCAACATCACTTGCGTGTCCTGGCGGTTGTGATGGTATCCGGTCTTCCTCATCGGGAACCTTTTTCTGTAATCCTTTATATCCTGGCGTTCTAGGTACTCTATAACCAGAATCATATTTTTCATCATCCCACTTGGTGGGTGCTGGAGGAACTGGTTCTACACCTTTTACTCCATGTTGAACCTGTTTGGTTATTGTAATTCGTCTGCGTAATATATCTCTCCAATCCTTGGTGGTAAATGTTTCACCAGCAACCGTGTCACCGTGTTTAAGGCGTTTCCCACCTGACCTTCTGAATATTTGTTTTGTTTGTGAATATGTAAATCCAGATTTTGCTATTGTATCCATTAATTTATTTTCTTCCCGTTCGCCCTTCTTCCACACTGAGTGATCATCAGACTTATCATAAGTCCAATCATGATCGTGGATTTGATCAGCAATATCCTTGACCGTATCTTTAGTTTGTTCTCGGCGGGCAAATCGTTTTTCCCTTGTCTCTCGTTCGTCCGGTGCACCATGTCTTGGAGTTTTCTCCTTCCATCGTGCTTGTGTTTCTGCATCTTTACCAGCTTTGCGGCCCGGATCTTTCTCTACTTCGGGATCATCCAATCCTATTTTTGTTTGAGCGGGATCAACCTTTACTAACCTTCCACCATCTGTTTTATGGGTGACCTTATTGGTCCTAGCATCAGCCCAACGACCAAATCCTTTATAAACCAACCCCATCTGCTTAGCTTGATCAGCAGCAGGCGAATCTTCTTTAAAAATAAAATCCGATAATAGTTCTGATAACAACATATAATATTCCTATTCTAAACTAGTTGGCCAAAATGTCTCAACTTCGTCTTCCAATATTTCCGCACTAAAAATTCCATCTTCAAAAACCAATCCACTAGAATCCAACGCATGTTCAACATATTCCACAGCATCCGATTCCGATTCTCCATAACTCACAACAAAGATTGGTACAATATATTTCTTTAATTCTTTCTTGTCCATTTTCCCTCTGTCTTGTACATATTCCCCAACGATGCCTCGATAGCTTCATCGCCTCCAGTGAATTCCTGAATGAGAGCTGCCGACTTGCGTGTCAAAGCCTGTACCTTATCACTCGCGGGGTCACACCCCTCTTCCATAGCCGCTTGATAGTCAGCAAAGAGTTCAGTCCATTCTTGCTGGACTGCCTGGATACGTTCTTCTCCAACCTCTCCTGCATGCTCTTCAAGCTGCTCTAGCTGTTCTGGTGTGTAATATTTCTCGTATTCCATATTGACCTCAGTTACCCTATATATAGTATTAATTCCAATCATTAATTGGAAATGGATTCGAATCTTCTTGATCTTGCAAATCTTCTATAATTTTTGGAATTAAAACATTTCTTGAATAATATGCAACTTTATAAACATTTCTTGATTCGATAGAAAACATGTTCCCTAAATCGTTTTCAGTAAAAAACAACAGATCATCTAAAAATTCTACCGATCTTTCTATTTTCTGTTCAGGCGATCCATTATAATAGTTCATTACATTTAGTAAAAACTGTTCTGCTTGATTTTTAATCTCATATATACCATGAGTATTCATCTGATTTTCCGTCATCGGTTACCTGTTCATCCGTTGATTTATGTTTAAAAAACAAAATGCTTCCTAACCCCACCAATCCTACAAATATACTAAAAAATAAACCCCTTTTCATTACCTCTCCTTTATTGTCAGCGGCCTCTGCGATTTCTCCTATCGGATCTCACGGCCATGATGATCCTATGTAATAGTTGTCGTGTGCGTTTAACAATTGGCCTCATACTTTGCCTACATTGTTCTACAGTAACACCTGACGTTCTACATTCCGCACGATACTCCCACATTGCATCAAGTTCAGCTTGAGCGCGGGCTAAACCCTTTACTACCGTTTCGTGTAGTTTCTCATCTGATAGTGGGTGATTTCGTATATATCTCTTTAATCGGTGAATTACTACCCGAAAACTTGGTTTTCCGTGTGTATTAACGCTTCTTCGTGTTCGTGTGCTGTCTCCTGCATAGTTTATAGTTACAGTGGGAATAGGTACCGCTGCATCATCAACCATAAGAAGCATGCTTTCAATTGAATCTAACTCATCTGCATCTTCCACCATAGTGGGGCTATGAACACATGCTGTTGCCGCCGCTAGGGTAAAAAAGGTGGTCAGATTTAAAAATATATTTTTCACTCCGTTCTCCTACTTTTAATTTTGTTAAGTTTAGTATAATACTGAGGATCTTTAAGATAATATTCCTTAACAATCTCTTTTGCAATACCAACATCATGGGTTTGCTCTAATTCAATCTTAAGACCCTTTTTTAATTCTTCTTTTATTATTGATTTCATTTTAATTTACCATCATAGTCTTCACGGGACCGAATCTCTTTCTTACTTACGCGTCGTATAATCGCACGCTCAAGATCTTGAGCTTCTATCGTTTTTAAATGTCCCCATAACAACCAACCAGCGACTATGGCCAGTATAGCTAATATTATTACTGCCGACATTATGTTCTCCTAGTTGTGTTACTTCTTACCTTCCTTCGAACCTTCTTTAGATTTTTTTCTTCCACCACCACGTTTTGCAGCGGGCTTCTTTTTCTTTTTAGCTCTAGGCTTCTTTGCTTTAGCTTTAGGTTTTTCTAAATCATCATCGTGAGCTTCGTCAGGCGTTCCACCCCATTTAGGTGAATCGTCTGATGGTCCTGCTCCACCACTAGGATCTCCCCAATTTCCTGTTGGACGAGAAGCACGTTTGGCTTCTGCCTTTTTCCATTGAGTCCATCCCAACCAACCTGCTGCTAAAATAGCTAAAATAATTACTATTTCCATAATAACCTCCTATAGATTATATTTTATATAAATATCATGTAATTATGTATTCCCTTCCGTGGGACAGTAGAATATAATAGATTCTTGATGCTTTGTCAACCCCTTTAAGAAATTTTTTCGTAAGTGTTGACTTTTTTATTGATTTTAGTTATATTAATAGGTAATTTAGTTACAAGAGGGGTTATGAGATATCCATTCACCGAAAAACAAATTTCAAGTCTTTTAGACGAAGAACGTTGCAAGAGTCCTGACATAGTAGTCGGCCTCCAATGGGGTGATGAGGGTAAGGGTAAGATCACCAACGCTCTAGCAGATGACTACCAATGGATTGTTAGATATCAAGGTGGCAGTAATGCTGGTCACACGGTTTATATTGATGGTGAAAAGTTTGTAACTCATTCTATTCCTACTGGTATTTTAAATCCTAACTGTAAAGTTGTGATTACTCATGGTTGTGTAGTTAATATACCCGAAATTATTGAAGAAGTCAAGCTTTTAGAAAAAAACGGAATTTCTTTTGAGAACAGATTATACCTTTCAGAAAATGCACATCTTATTACACCGGAACATTTAAAAGAAGATAAATCCAACCAAGTAAAGTTCGGAAGTACAGGAAAGGGGATAGGACCAGCATATAGAGATAAGATATATCGTGCAGGCCTCCGTGTAAAGGATTATCCACAAGGTATAGATGAAGATAAGATTATAGTGACCGATACCCGAAAATTACTTCGGGATGCAATATATAAAGGAGATAGAGTATTATTTGAAGGAGCACAAGCAGTTATGTTGGATATTGAAATGGGAACATACCCTCATGTCACATCATCCCCATGTATAGCTTCTTATGCTCCCGCTGGTTCTGGTCTACCCTTATCATTTTTTAAATACTCTAGTGTAGTAGGTGTGGCTAAGGCATATACCACCCGTATTGGAACAGGACCATTTCCTAGTGAAATTAAAAATAAACGAATCGCAAAAAATATCCAATTTACTGGAAAGGAATATGGAGCAACTACGGGAAGACTTAGAAAAGTAGGTTGGTTGGATATTCCACAACTGAAATATGCTTGTGAAGTAAATGGAGTTTCCAGTATAGCACTTACAAAACTAGATATTTTTTCTGAAGTGGATTATGAAATTAAAATAGCAACAGAATATAAGGTTAATGGAAAGTGGACAACGGATTATTGTGACGAACCAGAATCCATCCGTTATGAAAGTTTTTCGGCTTGGCCAGAAATTACTGAAACCGATTGGGACGGTTTACCAGATAATCTCAAAAAATATGTTGATTTTATTGAAGACTCTATTAATGTAGAAATTTCTATGTTAGGAACGGGCCAGAACCGAAATCAACTACTATACCTTTAATTAATTGCCTGTACCACAAGACCTACATTAGAATCGTTAACAACAATCCAATTTTTAATAACATTTATTTTTTCCTTTGTTTATATTGAAAATGTTCCGTTACTATTTCCAAATGATGTGAGATCCGCTGGTGACCTCATTGAATTTCCAAGATCATCATATTGGTTCATAGTAGTTACATTTAATTTATGTAATAAGTCTAAAAATACATTTGCCATTGGGGTTCCTATTGGCGCTTTTATATGTTTCTCACCTTCTAGAATCCCATTTCCACCACCAATGACAATTAATGGACATTTAATATGATTATGAAGATTACTATCTCCCATTGCAGACCCATATACCATTAAAGTCTTGTCTAACAGGTTAGAATCCCCTTCCATTGTATTTTGAAGCTTTTCAAGGAAGTACGGAAGCATGCTTACATGGTATTGATTGATCTTCGCAAATTCTAAAACTCGTTCTGGCCTACCGCCATGGTGTGAACAAGCGTGGAATGGTTGATTAGACCCACTATTATTATAAACTCTAGGTGAAGCATCTCGTCCTAATTTCAAAGAGAAAACTCTAGTACTATCAGATACAAATGCTGCAAGTTGCATATCAAACATTAATTTAACATGTTCCTCAAACTCATCGGGAACACCAACCGGAGCCTCAGGCAATGCACGAACATCACCACTTTGATTCTGAGCTTCAATTCTTTGAATTCGTAATTCAATCTCTCTAAGATTATGTGTATATTCTTCAACTCTCGTTTGGTCTTGTTCACCTAAACTTCTTTTCAAGGTGTTCATTTCTCCCACCATCCAATCAAGAATACTACTATTTTGTTTAGCACGTTGACTTCTTTGTTCTGGAGAACCCCCTGCACCATATAGTTGTTCAAATATTGCACGGGGATCACGAATCATTGGTAATGGTTTATTGGGAGCCGCCCAACTAACAGTGTCCGTATAAGCACATGCATATCCATAAGAACATCCCCCAGCTTGGTCAACATTTTCGATTGTTAACTGTAATGAAGGAATTGGAGTTTCGTGTCCATAATATTGTGCAAACACTTGGTCAAACGAAGTTCCAACATGAAGGTCAGATCCTTGTGTTTGTTTTGGATGTGCTTGGGTCAAGAAAACCGCTGTAGATCTAAAATGATCCCCCCCAACCTCTTTGGGTGCAAAAGCATCTGCCATACGACAATTTGTATCACTAACAATTGTTAAATATTTTCTAAAAGGTTCTAGAGGTAACAAACTAGACGGAGTTAGATCAAAATCCTTACCTTCCTGCCCGGGCGCCCATAAATTTTGTGACGCGCCCCAATCATTACACCCAGCAGCACCGTGTACTTGTTCAATACACACCATTCGGGTCTTGTCTGCTGCTCTACCAGCTTCGGTAGCCGTTAAAGGTTTCCCTGCAGGTATCATTGCGTCAAGCAATGGTAGTCCAACTACACTTCCCATACCATGAAGCATAGTGCGACGAGATATACTTTTTCCAGTAATAAAATTCATCATATTTCCTCTTATAATGTATATGTAATATACAACTGTAGCATCAAGATGTCAAGAGGGTTTCTTAACTCTCCTACTAATAAATATCAAATTATACTACACAAACAACATATTTATAGTAAGTAGTAGTTATATAATTTTAGTTATGAAACGTAAACAGCTTAAAACGAGAATTATTTTGACTATTTTAACACTCTTGCTTTCTCTTACCCTGGCCATCAGCGCTCCTCCCCAGGAGAAAGTTATTGACATTGAAAAAATCACCAATTCAATCAAAATAGGTAAACTAGCAGGTAACCGTAACCTTGAATTTGGTGTAAGAAATGTTTTAGAAGAATACCTATTTGAAGTTGGATATGATCTTAATCCAAATGCACCTCTTAAATTACAAGTAGAACTGGTATTTTTAGATGTTTTAAAAACTAAAAGAAACTTTTCAGTTCTTCACAGAAACAACGAAGCCGTAGTAATTAGATTAAAAGGAACACTATTTAGAGATGGTAAGAAAATAAAAGAAGTTTCTGCGGAGGAATCTTCTTCTGAAATTTCAATATCCACGGTAATTATTGATAATGGTGGACAGTTTAATCAAACAAGTTTAAGCAATGCTATTAAGAAAGCTTGTGAAACTTTAATTCTTGAGTTGGAGAAATCTTAATGAAAAAATTATTTTTATTGTTGGCACTTTTATTGCCAGCCCAACTATCAGCACAACCTGAAGTTTATTTAGAAACAAATAATATTACCGCAAATCGTGGAGATACGATTGAAATCTGGGCAAATTTTAATAACAATAATACACAAACTAGAACTATTTATTTTGATTTTTCATATCAAAGAACGGCATTTTCATTAGTTGATGTATCCTTTGCCACCGCCGGAGCAGATTCAAGTGCTATTCCTACGGGAACAACTACTTCTTTAACGAATTACAATTTTCCGGGCTACAATTGGGTCCAAACTACAGCAAACACAACTACCAATGGTTTGACAAATTATCAAAATATGCAATATGCATATACAAGTGGAGGACCATATACCATTAGAAGATTATATGGCACCGTTGCTCTACCAACTAATACAAATTTGGGAACTGGTAGATTTATGAAATTAAAGTTTGAAGTACAAAATACTGCGCACGATTTTGTGTATGACTCCCTTTATATGAACTTTGCATTTGCAAATTCCAATAACGCTGGATGGCTTGCTACAAATAATGCTGTAAGCACAGGATATCGTTCAGCATTTTTTACCGTAACTGGTGGTACTGCTGATATATTGGTTTATGGCACCTTGGACCTACCATCTAATGTTAATATAGATCTTTTACAACCTCGTTTGAAATTTTTTGAAAAATATAATAATGTGCCTGACACATTAAGACACACTGAAACGGTTGGGTCAAACGGAATCTTTTCAGTAACACCTACGGAGGTAGACGCCGATACAGATTATAGAATTTATCTTTCTTTGGGAGGCGCCAGTGGTGATAGTATACCCTCTATTTTAAATACCGCTATAACGGTTTCCGACTTTACAGCTGCTGAAACTGAATTTTCCTGGCAAAGTCTGACCACTGGAGCCTTTGTAGATACGCTGTTTACAAAGGGTGTTCATTACATGGCCGCTGATGTTAATGATTCTAGAGGATTTGATCCTGGCGATACAGGAACATTATTTGCTCAAGTTGCTGGGGTTGAAACGGTTGAGATGACTGATACTAGTCAGATGATATTAAAATCGGTCTTTGATACAGTAAGTACAGCATACTGGCGAGTCGCTGATAGTATACTAGATACTCAGACAGGAGGTCCATATGGTATGGATTTCCACACGGATACTACCGCAACTGATACTCTTAATCTAAAATATTTCATCCCCGGCGATGTAAATTTAAGTTATTCTTCAGCGTTAGCCGTAAACAATCCTGGCTCCCAAGCTGCTCCGGTTTTGGACAACACCTTTATTGATGTTAATTTAAATAACTTGGTTGTAACATCCAATTCTATAGAAATACCATTTGAAGTTAATACGGGTGAACAAGAAATTTCTGCTTTACAATTTGAAGTATTATATGATCCCAGTAAACTACGATTTGAAACAATGGATCTTGGAGTTTCCAGCTGGGTAGCATTTATTGATAACCAAGAAGGACGAGTAAGATTTGGAGCGGTTGATAGAGCTAGAGAATTTGCTATGGGTGGTGAGTTTACACCATTCAGTTTAAAATTCGTAACCATAAACAACCCACTAGATATTGTCACACAATTACATCTATCAAGTAATATGGACGCAAGTAGCAAGTCAGGACACCAAATTGGTATTACATTAAATTCTAACACAATACGACTTATAGGATACAACAATTATGCAAATTCCGGCTCATAAAATAAAATTTCTTGCAGCTGCTTTATTAATTTTAGGATGCACATTGGACCCCACAGATTCTTTTAATGTTGACACAAACACCACTTTTGATTTAGGGGAAGTCCCACAGAGTACAAGAATTGTAAGCGTAGACATAGATGCGTTAACTAAAACTACAATAACACTAAATATGGATGTTACAATTGGTGCAATGTATACCATACACCTATTACATCCATTGGGGGGCGATCCCTTGGCGGTTACTGGATTTACAGCAACCACACAACTTGTAACAGTAGAATTAGATTATTCTACTATTAGTGACGGGTTATACGACATCGTTTTAATAGACACACAAGGTAATTCAACAAGAATTCCAATACTACTAGAGAGGTAATACCGTGGGAGATACTACAGAATCAGGCATGGCCGGATTGAAAAAAGCAGTCATTGGGGCATTTACCATATTGGTAACCGCGGCAGCGGGATGGTTTGCAACCAATGTTATGGGAGGAGATTCAGCTGAAGCTGCAAGTCCGCCCCCTATTGAAGTAAACATCAACAACGAAAACAATCAAACACAAGCTGCTCCAACAATTGTTGTGATTGAATCTACAGACACCGTTGAAGCTGAAGAAGCCGATCCAGCGAAAAAGAAACCTAAATGGTAAGGAGAATATTGTGAAAAAACTATTATTGATACTATTCTTACTACCCACGGTTCT
>Ga0208011_1000192_pt1 | contig 26163 bp, 41 predicted proteins | sample 7_EtaG_FD_184080 | JGI IMG/M metagenome (GOLD analysis project Ga0208011, IMG submission 184080) | Marine viral communities from the Subarctic Pacific Ocean - 7_ETSP_OMZ_AT15161 metaG (SPAdes) (version 2) | ecosystem: Environmental > Aquatic > Marine > Oceanic | place: Pacific Ocean | collected...
ATTACCAGAAGTATAGTATTTTAAGATATGAACCGCCCCCCCATATTATTTTTTATTTTTATTTTTATTTCTATATTCCCATCCTTCCTTACCACTCTTGGAATTATGACAGGATGTGCAAAGCGTTTGGAGATTACTTAAATCTGTTTTATGTCCGCCTGAATTAATGCTTATTATATGATCCACCACCTGACCACCAGTAACTTTATTTCTTCTATTACACGCTTCACATAAGGGATTCTTTTGTATATAATAGTTCCTCAAGCTCCTCCATTGTTTACTATGATAAAAATCTCCATTAGGATTTAATCTTGCTTGCTTTGGTTTCTTTGGTTGCCAAGGCCTTCTCTTATTCTCTGGTAGCTTAGGCATTCAATTCTGTTATTAAAAAATAATATTCAGTATCTTCTTGTAAAATATATTCTAAGTTCTTATGATAACATAAGAGTTTTGTTTTATCTCGGCTCTCCCATAACTCATGGCATCCTTTCCTATTGCCGATTGATAAGCATAAGTATTGTATATTATCTTTGTTGCATATTAGATCAGACCTTCTGCTTCTTGGTATTATATGGCTATGGCTTAATGGTACTGCTGCTTCTGTTCTTCCACACCCTTCACAATAATGCCCACGCTCAAAAGCAATTTCCGCATATACTTTATTTAATCTTTTCTTTATTTCCTTTTGCTTATTGCTTATCCTTTTCATATTACTTTAGTTCTTTCTTTACTAAGATACTCATCTATTACATCTATTGTTTCATCCAACCCCCTTGTTATCATAGCACAGTAACCTCTCTCATTCATAGCTGCTATCCATTCCTTTTGCTCTTTAGTTGGATATGCTTTCTCTTTTAACTCAAGCATTAACGCAAAGTAACCACCCCTTGCTTCATATATATCTAAATCATTCTTACCCCTTACATATCCATTCCTTACAATCTTAGATCTTTGTGCCTTACTACTTATATATGCACCTGCTATAGATGAACAATATTTTACTTTCGGATATTTATATTGCAAATATCTAACTACCGCTGATTGTAGTTTATCTTCACTCATTAGGCAAGTTAATGCTGAAGGTTTTAGCCGCCCATATTATAACCTCATCAACTAATATTTTAAATTCTTTCTTTGTTAGTTGTGCTGTTGATTTAAGATATTCTACTTTTATTCCATCATCAAATCTTTCACGCTTCAAGAATTTTAGTTTACATATATCATGCATTTCATCTTTTGAATATCCAAGATCAGCAGATAAAATCTGCATATACTTCCACCATAATTTATTTTGTTCTTTAGTTCTGTAATCTTTATTCTCACTTATGGTAAATATTATATCTTTCCCCTCTAACTTTAAAAGATTATTAACGAATCTTTCCTCATCTAAAAAATCTATTTTCAGATTCTTAATCCTTCCATAATGTTTCATGTATAACGATTTGAGTTGATATTAGCAAAACTATAATGCCTGCTATAAGTGCTAAGGGCATTACTAATACTGATATGATTGATTTAATTATATTCACTATATTTATTCTTAAATATATCTCTCCAGTAATTCTTTTCCTTTTCAAGTTTGTTGCGTTTCAGATGGCACAATATTAATAAAAAAAATAATACTATTATAGTTATTGCTGAAATCATTTGTTAAAGTTCTTTTGTTAGTAACTTGACTATCTGTTTATCATTATACATAGGCCTTGCTCCATTATATTCATGCGGCTTAAATAAGTTCTTTACCTCTTTTATTTTATGCTTACTATCATAATAAACTATCCACCCTCTCGGAATACCATCCTTATCTTTGCATCCCATTGTTTTTTTTATCATTCCTATTGTATTCATTCTTCTATTTCCTTTGTGCAAAATACAGCTTCAATAATTAAAATTGCTACCCCTATTAAATAAATAAGTATTAAGTATTTCATTTTAAAATAATTTTATTTGTTCTGTGTTTTCCTTTCTTATTACATTCATAGCACAATCTAAAATGTATTGTCCTGTTTTAGGTTCTACGCAATTATCTAACATCTTTAATATTTGTGCTTTCCTAAGCGGTAGTCCTGTGAAATCATAATTAAACTTTTCTGTTTTCTCTTTAATTTTGTCATCTTGTTTCATTCTGATTAAATTTCTTGCTCCTTCTTTAATATTTCCAATGTTAAAATTGTTCCAATAATAATGGTTGCCTAATTTTTTGGGGATAATAAATGGTTTGTAATAAGCAATTACATTCTCTACGCAATATTTACCTTTAAAAAAATGTTGTAAAAATATTATTTCTTCCCAAAGTTTCATATCTGGAAATTTAAATTTTTTTCCTTGTTCTGCCATTAATATTCTCATTCTACTATGGGTTGGGCAAGGCGGGCTACTCCATATAAAATCAAATTTTTTAAAGTTTTCCAATAAGTATTCATGAGCATCCCTAATTATTACAGTATCATTTGGGAAAAAGTGTTGGTATGTTTCTGCAACATCTTTATCCAATTCAACTGATGTTATTTCGTGTTCGTTGCCCCATAGTTTTCTATTCCCACCTATACCTGCATACAAATTAAGTATTTTCATCCAATCAATTTTTGATTATTTAATAAAGCTTTTGTTTTATTATCTATTAAATGTTTTGCTCCATGCTGCTCATTGTACCATCCCTCCCATATCATCTTTTTAATTCGGTAGAGCCATTTGCTCATTGTCTTTCCGCATAAATGAAACTCCTCACTTTCCAACACTCCATCATCAAACGCTTGCTCAACAGCTTGCCAACTTAATTTTGGGTATCTTTCAAAAAGTATTTGGGATAATCTTTTAGCCAATACTACTTTTTCATCTGCTTGTTTTACTTGTCCTAAATCAACTAATGTTTTACCTATTAGGTATAAGCATTTCTTTTCAAGCTCCCCTTTATTAATTTCCTTTATCATTATATTTTTGTTTCATACAATCAACAATCAATGTATGTTCTTCTATTAAAGATTCAATCCAATCTTTTAAAATATCTAATTTAACTAATGTGTCTAAATTTTTGTATTGATCTGTTTTAATAAATTTAGCTTCCCCCATATCTTCATCCATTTCAAACATATCTACTTTTACAAAATAATCATATTTCATTGTGTTTTGTTTTTAATTTGTGATTGATTTAATAATTTCTCTGCTTTCTTTTGGCTTTGCAGATGCATATCTATTTTGCTCATTGTATTCTTTGGCTTAAAGCTCTTTTCCCTTTTCGCCCAAGTTTTTAATCTTCTACCTATTTCAAATGTTGGCTGGTATTCCCACCTCATTCTCTTATTTGTTTTAGATCTTGGCTCACTCCAATAAGAATAAAAGTCATTAAGCATATCTTTTGGGTATTCATAAGAAAAAACCTCAGCTTTAAATTTTTCGCTTTTAGATAGAGTATTTTTGTTTATTCTTTCTTTTATTACTTCTTTACTTATTTGTATGCGATTATCCGTAATCGGTTTATCCGTAATCGGGTTTTCTGCTTTCGGTTGCTCAAATACAAAATAATCATATCCAACAAACTTTCCCTTATCTCTTATCGTTTCTCTTTCAATATATCCTGATTCTATTAATTCTTTTATTGTTGAGCTAATAGCAGCCCTTCCCTCTTTAGAACAAGCTACAATACCATTAATAGATAATTCCCATTCATTAGGTAAACTTAAAAGATAAGCCATTAATCCCTTTGCCTTTAAGCTGATTGTTTTATTCTTAAAGAGCTGGTTGCTTATAGTAGTATAGTTCTTATTTTTTATTACTCTTATTACTTCCATTTACTAAAAGTTTAATTTTAATTGTTTCCCTACATACTTCCTTTGATCTATCTCTATTCTTTTTAATATTGAATAGTATTTAGTTATTTTTGGTGAATATCCTAATGAAACTAAATTAAAATCGTTTTTCAATAAAGCCATGCAAATATTCTTATAAGATGGAACTTTATCCTTTAACTCAAAAGGAGCTTCATCTGGCATTCCATTTCTATAACATCTCTTTTCCCACATTTTAATGTACTCATTAATTTTCTTGTGTACCATAATTCCCATTCTTTTATTGTTTGCTCTGCAATATTATCTGCTGATGTTTGCTGTTTTATTGTTAAATATTTCCATGCCCTTCTAACTATATATTCTGGTATTTGATGTTTGTAAAAAACTGCACAATGGCCTAAAAAAGCCCTTCTGTTAATAGATTTATTAGTTAAATGATTTTCTATTGTATTTTCCCATTTAAAAACAACATCCTTCATTGCTTTACCATAAAGAATATGATTCCCTGTAAATTCAATAGCAAGGTCTAACATTTTATTTTCCTCTTTTAAGTCAATCTTATTCCACATTCCACTTTTATAACACTCCCATTTCCAGTAAGGTTTATATATTTGCCTCATTAGTTCGCATTCCAACTATTAGAAAATTCTTTATCTAAAAACAAAGATGCTAATCCTGTAATTTGTTTCATTCTTAACAGTTCATCTTTACTCATCCCAATATGTTTGCATATCCAAGCATCCCCCTTCCCCATCTCTACCAACTCACTTACAATGGTACTCATTAAGTCAATATTATGAGATCCTCTTGCTCTATTATGTCTAATGGTGGAAGCCATACGATCTGAGATGTCTTTATTTAAAACACTAATTGGCAAGTGTTCTTCTTCTCTTTCTCGGATTCTTTTACTATTAATCATTGTTGAGTATCTATGAAATCCATCTACTACAATATACAAGTCGGAATCTGGATCATAAACTGTAACAATTGGCATAGTGAATCCATCTTCCCAAATAGATGTTTCTAACAATTCCATTTCTGGAGGGGCTACTGCATTTGGATTATAGTCATTTGCTTTTACTTTGTCCATGTGCACTCTTAGCACATCGTAAACTGGAGATTTGAATTTACTCATTTTTTTATTTGTTTTAGTTATTATTAATTTTATATGATCCATCTTTTTGGTGTATTTCGCCCCCTGTAATTGGAGGGTTAAATACTGATATTAAAATAACATCTTCCAAACATTCAAAAGTATGGTTGTCATAATTATCTAATATATAAATATTCCCAACTGTTATTAAATGACTTTCTCCTGTTTTTAAATTTGTTAATATTCCCTTTCCTTGTATGCAATAGCATGATTCCTTATGATACTTGTAATGCCAATGACCTTTTTTGCCTTTAGGTATAATTGTTTTATGAAAAGAAAAACCCATATTATCTTTTTCTAATATCATTCTTATACTTCTGCCTTCTTGAAACTTCACATCCCTATTTGTTCCTATTAAATCGTGTTCGTTTATTACTTTCATGTTATACGTTTTTATATTTTAATTGAATTTCTCTTTGCCTTTTTGCTTGTTCATGTGTTGGTGCTAATCCTAAGTACTTACATGTATGGTCGTTTTTTAAAATAGTTATTACAAATCTTTTCCAACTGGTAACATCTGAATTATTACATCTTAACATATCCAAATGATCGGGAGGTAACATTCTTACACAGGTTTTATCTTTTCTTCCATGCCTTGTTTTTTCTCCTAATTTAAAATCTATATTATTATTTCTCAGATCTTGGATAACATCTTCTGGTAATCCGCGCCCTATTCTCCACCAGTATTTTAACGACTGAATAAAGCGGTTCTTAAAATTTACACCAGATTCTTTTGGGAGGGTTTCCAATAAAAATTTTGTAAAACTTTTCCATGTATGTCCATTAGGGAGTGTAAATGTTCTGTATGTTAGTTGCTTTCCATAGGTTGCTATAAAATTTGCTCCAGACACTCTTGCGCACAATCTACTCCAAACATGGCCATCAATTACCCTGTATAGATTAAGACTTGATTTTGATTCACTCATAAATGGGCTTGCTACTCTCATTTGGGCGACAGTCAATCCTGCTTTCCAAAATATATCATAAAGTTCATTATATACCCATTCAAATTTAGCATTAGCAATCCAAATATCTTCTGTTCTCCAGTCGTAAATTGGATAAACATTATAAGTGTTTTTTGTGTTTTTCTTTGTCCAGTAGAGATTGTTTATCATTTTTTTATTTTCATTCATAATTGCCCTATATCTATTCAGACTTTCATCTGTTCTTATACCTATAAAATTTGCACATTTTTTATTATCTGCATACCACTCTCCAAATTTATCCCAAAACTCATCATAAGACATGTTCTCTGTAAAGAAATCAAAATCATGGTTGTTTATATTTACCACATAATCCTCTTTCGGCATTGGCCTTATCCATCTCTGTTCATCGTGAACCCCCCAGCATTGCCAATCAATCTCATAACTACTTACTGTGCATGGCAAGGTAATAGGAAGGCAGCACCAATAGACATCTAATAAGTCAATATTTTCTTTTATAATTTTATGCATAAATTGTAAAGAGTATTCATAATTAGCTTCATTGTCTAAAATCATTAATCCTATTTTATCTGTTATATTATTTTTTCTCATATATTCTACTACAAGATTTAACATAACTCCTGAATCTTTACCCCCACTAAAAGACATATAAATTCTATCAAAGTTTTTAAAAACAAAATCTATCCTTTCATTCGCTGCTTCATAAACATTTTTGTTTTCGTTATAGTTTTTCATGTTTTTGTTTTTAGTTATTCAAATATAGATAATTGACCAACACCCCCAAACATTATAGTTTGGCCCTCCAAAGCATTTAAAACCTTTACTTGGCTTGATATTCTTTGTCTAAGGCCTGTTATACACCCTTCAAGCTCTCTTAATGTGTTTGCAGTATAGTACCCTTTACCGCAACTACAAAGCCCGTAATGGAGATTATTTACTCTTATGTAATTTATTATCTTTCTTAATCTTGCTCCTTTAAGATTCATTTTTTTGCAAATCAAAGTGCCTGAAACAGCCATATCCTTTCCCATCCTTTTACCTATTCCTTTTATAATTAAAGGCACTTTATTTAGCTCATCTTCTGTAAGCTCGTATGTTATATCTTCAAAATCGTTTATCATAATAAATTTATTTCTATTGAATGATTAAAATTAGCTAATGCAAACTTAATATTTTTTAAAGTAGATGAAAAGGATTTATAAGAAGTTAATATCTTGCATCCTACCTTTCCAGATGTAATAAGGATTTGAACTTGATTCTTTGCACTCTCTTTTATAAACTCCAATAAATATCTTTTCATGGCTCTGCTATCTTCAAAAGATGGCTTGGATTCTTCAATTTCAGTATAAGCTTGATGAACAAGATTAAAAATTTCTCTATACTTTTTCCAAGAAGTATAGTTTGCTCCATGCATATTTTCATAGTAATATATTAAAGACCTATCACGATTTAAAACATCTGATATTATTCGGTGATGTATATAATTCAACCTTCCTATATTAGCAGCTACCAATCTTGGTAATTGTATCTCCTGCTTCCTTGACTTAAAACTAAGCGAACCCTTACGCAACCCAACTAAAGAAGTAGTAAGGTTACAGATATGCTCAAATTTTTCCTTATCTGTTATATTAGAATGGTATGCCATTTTCTTTAGTTTTATTAGTTTTATTTTTATATTCAGGAGTTGATTTTATTTGTTCTTGAATCCACTCTGGCTGACTATCAAGCCACTCCTCATTAAAATTATCTTCATAATTAAAAACGAAAGTAGGATTAAATTGTTCAGGGCATTCTACTCCTTTAGCTAAAGCACTTATTCCACCTATATTGGCAAACTGTTTACCCCCCTTACTCATCTTATGTACTATGGAAATATTACAACATTTCTCCAATAAATTAGTAATATCAAAACTACTAAGCTCTTTTGTTGTAAATTCTTTTCCTCTCCATGTTTCCAAATCTCGCCTTAAATTGCTTTTCTCATGCAAAGAGATTGTGTACTCTTTAGATATTACCATTGGCTTTTCTTCTCCTCCAAAATCCCGCATTTCATTAGGTAGCTCAAAAGCTATTTTTACTTTATTAGATTCTTTTATTTCTCCTTGCCATTCCCATTCTACAGTTCCAACATGGATCATAGAATAGCATCTGGCTATGTGCGTTCCAGCAGGCACAATTTCTCTTTTTTCAGAGCCGCCATAAGCGGCAATAATTCCTTTTTTCATAATTAGTTTATTCTTAAAATTAGTAATTTGTTTTTATTTTCTTTATATATTCTTTTATAAAACTTTAGATTTTCTTTTACCTTTTTATTGTATTCCCTTCTTTCCACTTCATTACCCCACCAAAAATATTCTTTTGGCAAAACAGTATAATCATAAAACTCTTTTATTTTTAAAGTCCATTCTCCATTAATAGCTTTATCAAGTTGCTCTTGAGTTCCTATTGCCCTAAATTCTTTTGCAGTATAATTAAAGTCCTCTATTAAAGAGCCATTAATTTGCCCATCTGAAATTAAAACTCTTATAGGATTATAGCTTTTATGTAATATCCAATCTTGGACTAACATTGTCTTTGTCTTTGAGTTCTTATAATATAAGTAACAGAATCTCTAACTTGTTTTGCAGCTTGATAATGTCCTTCTGAATTTTCGCCTGAATTTTTAATACATAAATTTTCATGAAATGTAGCCAATCTGTTTAGTTCGTTTATTACTAAATCAGCATCAAATGATTTTACACCTCTGTAAGATTCTTTTAAATCTATCTTATTGGAAATGTATCTTGTTTCCAGATCTAACTTTTGCACCTCGTTTTGTAATTCTCTAATTGTTTTCATAATTTTGTTTTTGATTAATAAGGGCAAAGATATATATATTTTTAATTTCTAACAATTACCTTAACAAAGTTATTAACAATATCAATGTTAATATAAAAAAAGAGAGCCACTAATTAAAGCAGCTCCCTCAAAACAAGTATTATAAAAACTATTTTAAAGAGTTTTATCTCTGTATAGCGGCAAATGTATTAAAAATAATGAACTAACCTTGCTATTTGTCCACTTTCTTTTTCATGTATAAATCCTTCTACAGCAGGTTGATTGCAAAAGCCCTTACGGCTATGCCAACTATCTGGGCTGCTTGGACTTCTTAAATATTCTACTGTTACCCCTATATATTCTTTTGCATCCATCCATTTATGCTTAACCTTATGATGTATATGGTGCAAATACCAATATCTAAACTTTGTTTCCGCCCATAATTTAGGGTATTCTGTTGCCATTAATAAAGGTAAATCTTGCATTTTAGCACCATCTCCATGCTCTAATCCTATTAAACTATTTCCGTATTTATATATTTTTCTATGACTTACCCCTGCATCTACTTTTATTTCAGGGCAATTTCTAAACCATGACTTTAAACTATGAGCTAAATGGAATCCGCTTTGATAATCATGATTGCTCATGGAATGCACAACATCAACAGGAGCTATTTCCCTTAATATCTCAATGCACATTACATAAAGCTCTAAAGCTATTTCATAATGCTCCCACCACTTACCATCTGTATCTTGATAAGTACCTTTTGTTGTACTTCCATAAACATTATCAATATGCAATATATCGTTACCTACGCAAAATAATACTCTATCTATAGTAAACCCTTTAGCTTTGTCAATAAGCCCTAAAACCCCATCTATTACCCGTTTAAAAGCTATTTCATTATTATAGTCATCTCCCGTTTCCTTTTTAGCTGCATATTTTCCAATATGAATATCAGCTGGATTTATAACTAAAAGGCATTCTCCTTTTTTATATTCTATTTTCGGATATTTAGGAGCATAATCTTTAATAAGGGATTTAACCCCATCAAATATTTTTTTTCTATCTATATTATCTTTGGTAACAATAGAGAAACGATACTCTCCATTTGCACTCTGCCAATGCTTAACACTTACAATATCATCTTTATTAATACCTCTTTCCTTTATATGTAAATCAAGGGCAGTATTTCCATTGATATTTTCAAGCGGCTCGGCTCTATTTTGATATATTAATTCCTGCTCCTCTTTTGATAAGCGGAATCTTTTATTAGCCATGCGGTAAAATTAAAAAATTATTCCTTTGCTTTCAGGCAGGATTTTAAATTTACTAACTACTTACTGTTAATTCTTATGTCTGCAACGCTTTGGCCTAATACAAGTGCCATAATGCTATAAACTAATGTTTGAGCTGTTTCTGCATCCATTCCAAGCGTATCACTAAGAATAGTTATAAGAATGGCAGCAATAGTATAAATTGCCTTGCGACTTCCTAAGATCTTCTTTAAGGTCTGGGTTATAATCCACTTTTTCATTTTTATCTATTTTTAATTATTAATTCAATTTCATCAAAACTTCCTAAGTCATACATCAAATTATAAAATGCTTTTCTGCTTTCTCCTACAAAATTTAATGCTCTTGTATTACCTAATAAGATGCATCCTTTTGAGTTTTTAGGATAATTACCTATGTGCATTAATATATATCCTCTGTTTGGTACATCTAAAATATGTAAATGCTCATATTTGTATTTGCTTTTTTCGGTATGCCTTTTAACTACTTCATACACTCCTTTAGGAATGCAAGATATATTTTTTTTATTATCATTCCAGGCTAATTCCAAAGTATGTCCGTAAAATTCTCCATTTAAGTAGAGCTTTCCTATTGTAGATTTATCTGTAAAATTATCCCTAATCAATAATAGGCTTGCTTTGTGTTTTTCTATCATAACGCTTTTTGCTTTTATGAATTTTCTTTTTAATGTCCGAATCAAAAAACACATCTCGGCTTATTTTTTTTATTTCAGAAATATTGCGTTTACTTTCGCACCCTTTACATCTGCAATAAATCTTTTTTCCTTTATTTCTTTTGCATCCTCTTTTAATCCCCATTTTGGATGAGTATAAGGTTTATTTATTTTTCTTTTTTTTGGCATCTTTTATATGATAAATCCACTTATTTAAAGTGTATCCTATAGTTATAAGTAATAATAAAATTTTTAATATTATCTCTAAATTTGTGAATGTTGTTATGCTTAAAATAATACTATTAAATCCCAATACTTCCAATAATTCTCTTTTCATTTTTAATCATATTTTAATGTTAATGTAATAATGCCCCTAAAACTTGTTGAACTTGCGCTGGATGATATTGTCGGGATAATAAAATCTCCTGTTGCTAATGTGTCTTCTGATGTAAAAGTATCTAAACGGGGATAACCATTTCCTGTCAAGGTGAAAGTCATTGATCCTATTGATGTTTGCGTTAAATTAGTTCCCGTATTATCAACAGGAGTTACCTTATATAATGTTACTGTTAATGTTTTGCCACTCGTTCCACTTATTGCCCCCCTACCACTTTCAATAGTACAGGCACTATCTGCACAAAATCTTGCTGATTTTAGAGCTTGTTGAGTAGCTATGGCGGATGGAGCATTTGTATTATTAGTTCCAAATCTTCCACTTCTTGTATTATCCTCTCCATTACTTACATAATGATTGCCAGTAGCTATACTATTTCCCTCAACTCTAAAAGTAATTGTTTCTCTTCCTAACTTCCCTGCTCCATCTACAGTAGTTGATGTAACTGCCATTCCTCCAATCGTTCCTCTTGTTTTGTTATTAACCTGCTGATAAGTATCTCTTATGCTTAATCTTATTTGACTCCCTACTGCTAATGGTCCCATTATCTCTTGAGAAATAACACTTATTGTAGTATCGGTATTTTCAACATCTGCACTCGCTGTAAATTGGATGAATCTTCCATTTGTGCAAACATCAAAAATATCCCCAGAGGTTATTATAGTGTTTTCGGGATATAAATAATTAGTGTCATCTATTAATGGGTTCATCCTGTCTATTGCTAAGGATGTTACAGTTGTACCGCCCGCAATTCTGGCAGATAATCTTGTAAGATTTAATGAATTAGCAGCTCCTACATCAGATGGTCCCGACAATCTCATATCGGCAACATTATTATCTGTATCACTTCCCCCTGTTCCTGTAGTAGTAGTAGTAGTTGACAGGGTGCTATCGAAAGACAACTCTACCCATTCAGCATCCCAAGTATCAGTATATAAATCAAAAGAACCTCTTAGCATATAGTAATAAATTCTATCAGTATCAGCATAGATTCTGCCAACGGGATTAATAAATGTTGGAACAATAGGCCCCGAACCATCATTTAAAAATTTATTTATTTCACTTACAGCAGTTCCTAAACTCCATTTATAATCTGATTTTTGCTGATTATATAATCTTGACTCTGCTAATAATTCTGCTATTGATTTATTAAATGATCCACTTACTCCACTCCTCCATTTTCCTGTAGGATCAGTATAACCCGCACCTCCAGAACCATCATCATATCTTAGGGATGCTGGCTCTCCATACGTTAGCGTATCTCCCCACCATATATCTTTAACTTCTTGATGTTGGGTTTCACTTCTTGCAGAATATATAGTTGTATTTATACTACCCCCTACAACATTGTTTAATATAGGATTAAATTGAGAAACAGGATTACCATTAGCATCCAAAACATCAGAGTAAGTTATGCCGACAGATGTTAAAGTAGGACACGCAGCTCCAAATGGATTAGTTGTTGCAAGATTATTAAAATCTAAGCCATGATGTCCGAAATATATAGTTTCTGGAGTACCGCCAGGAGTCATAAGACCAATAGTACCTAATGTAAATAATTCAAATTCCCAATCTCCAGTAAAATTAGCAGAAGTAGGAATAGATCCACTAAATACTGTTTGTTGGGATGTTCCTTGTGGGCATGAGAAAAATATTGGGTTTGGAGAATCAAAATATCCCCACCAAGTTTGTGCCCCATAAGATGGAGTAAATTTAGTATTCCATCCATTGAGAAAAGATGCTCCAGATGGATAGTTTTCCCAAGTTGGGGCAGATGTAGTAGTGAAATCTAAATAATAGCCATTATCCCAATCTGTATCTCCATTAGGTCTTGCCCTAACAGAAAAGTTGTTTAAACATGGGATGGCTTGAGCTCCTCCTCCAGTATTATTATAATCTAAAACAATATTCATATTAAAACCACTAAATGAAGCTGCTCCAACATGAACCCCTAAAGGAGAGGATGTTATTAATTCATAAAATTGAGTTGTTGATGTAGTTGGTTGAGGAAAATATTGAAAATAATTATTATTGGAGATGCTTGCAAAATCAACGCTTACCTCTTTCAGTTTAGGATAAAAATCCCATTTGCTCCCTGCCAATTTTTGTAATCCTCCTGTAAACCCAGCTTGATTATATTTAATGTCTTGGGTATATAATACATTCATCACATCTCCGATATAACTATTGCCGCTTGAAAATACTCCTGCATTAGTCCATATTTGAGAATCTATATTATCTGGAGCGGCATAATTTCCTGAATCATTATTATTTAATAAATCTATTTGAACAAAATAAAAGCAATTTTTCCAAAAAACAACACGCATTCCCCACATTTTACAAATGGATTCTAAAACATCATATACTGTTTTTACATGATATGTTCCATCTTCTTTTAACTCATAAGCTCCTAACATTTGAGCTTTGGTATATGCTAATGGACTTCTTGAAGATGTAGCTGATGGATGATTTTCATACCACCAATCAACAGAGGTGGAAAAAGTGTAATCATTAACTTGTCCATCTGTTGAATCATTATCAGGAGTATTACAAAATGTAAGGATTTCTTTTATCCAATAGATAAAAGTTTGGAATCCAGAAGAAGCATAAGTCTGTGCTTCTGAATAAGGATTAGTCCCTTGCACTTTTACCATGTCATAGTTCTTTAAAAGGCCTAATCCATCAGTTGCAGTTAATTCTACTTCATAAGGATAAGCAACATCCTCTTTAGCTGATAAATCTATTGTTATATTTCCACTCCACAAAGGATCTTCTTGTGCGTTAGGAGTCATTATTATAACAGTAACATCTCCCTCCTCATAAGCTGTTCTTATAAGATTAATAAAATTTTGAAAATGTAATCCAAAAGGAGTCCTTTCTATTATAAATGACATGGTGCATTTTGAAGCTATAATAGGGCTAAACTTTTCTTGCCCGCTTGTATCATAATCAATTTTTACACCACCTGAACCCGTTTCAACAGGAATAGAAGTTCCTGCATAATTTTTATCAAATATTTTAAATGTATAATTCTCTCCATTTAAGGAGTTGAAATTACCATGATAGCGTTCTTGATGTGTTGGCATTTATATAAATCTTTCTCTTGAAATTGTTGCTTTATCTGAAACTAAAACTATATTGTTTCCTTGTATTCTTCCATGAACATTAACATTACCACCCCCAAGCATCCCTTGTAATTTATCTAATGGAGATACTACTTCTGGATTAAAGGCACTTGTTCCAGAACCCTCTCCAATTAATCCTAATGTACTTCCTGATACTAATCCACCTTCAGCAAAAGGAATAGGAGTTGATGCTATTGTAGCTATTTGCACAGCACCAAGAGCCCCAATCAATGCAGCCAATGGAGGTACAGCAATATTAGCCGCTACTGCCTCTGCTGTACTCATTATGGCAGATGCAATTTTCATGGCTTTATCTCTTATAGCTTGTTTGCGTTTCATGGCTTGTTCCTTTTTATCAATCTGTGCATCAATAGCTCCCTTTTTTTCTGCATATTTTTCCTCAATAGCTATTTTTGCATCTGCCTTTGCCTCATCACTCATATTGGATGCTTCAACTCTCTCTATTTCACTCTGCATTTCTCCATCTAAAATATCTGTTTTTTCAGTTTGACGCTCCTTCCATATATCAAATTGAGCTTGTTCTTTTGTATTAACTGCACTTATTACATCTCCTATTCCGCCCATTACTTGCTTTACCTTATCTCCAAATTCCTGAAATTCCTCAACCATCACCCCAACTGTATAAGCAGCATCTTCTTCCATTGTTGTCATAGTATCTTTAAACTCCATAGCAATAGGTTTAAATATTTTGGGAGTTTCAACATCCATTTTTTGTAGTCCTAAAGAAGTAATTTCTTCTGTTGGCACAGGTCCTTTTCGTATACCCTTACCTCCAGTGCCACCACCAGTATTCCCATCACCAGTTAAGTTAGCAATAGCTCTGGCTGCGTCATCTGCTGAATTTTCAACATCCTCTAACTCTTTTTTTGTTTCTAAACTAAATAATTTTATATGTTTTATTTGTTTAAAAGGATTGATGAGATTTATAGCATCAATTATTTTATTTATTGACATGATAACTCCATTAGCCATCATTGTAAAAAAGTTTCTTATTTTTCTGGCGGTATCTGATGAGCTTGTAAGAAGCCAATAAAACCCAGCAATCAATCCAACAATAGCTATAATTATTGCTCCAATAGGATTGGCCGCCATTACGGCATTTAACGCTGCAAATACAGGAATCAATGCAGATATTCCTATGCTCATCTGCCCCACTATCATTAATACAGGTCCTAATGCTGCTGCCAGTAAAGCAACTACTACAACAGTTTTTTTGGTAGAATCATCTAAATTATCAAACTTATCTGCAATCTTTTTTATCCAATTCGCTAAATCTTGTATCATTGGGAGTAAAATTGCTCCTATATCTTCACTCATATCAGAGAGGGCATTCCCTAATTGTTGAATAGGGCCTAATCCTGCGGCTGCTGCTGCTGCTGCACTACCCCCATATTGTTTTTCTAATTCTTCTAAGATAATGGTTTGAGCGTCTGCTAATCTATTAGTTTCTACCAATGATTTAACTGTCTTTTTTTGATCTTCTGAAAATTGAATCCCTGCCCTACTTAATGCAGATAAATTGGCTACAGGATCATTTAATGCTTTTCCAAGCATAATAGATGCACTTTTCAAATCTCCATCCAATCTTGTTGCTAAATCTAAAGCAACCTCTTGTGTTCTTTCAAATTGTTCTCCTGCTATATTGGTAAAAGTTAAAAGTTGAGCGGTAGCCCCTTGTAAAATCTCCTCATCTCCAAATAAGGTGGTTTTTTGTAAATCTGAAGCCATTTTCTGTAGCTCCTCTGATGTTATTCCGACTTGATTGCCTGTTGATTTCAAACCAGCTTCCACTTGTGCTATTGCCTTTTGTTGTTGATCAAAAGCCCTAACTCCTGCCGCTCCAAAAGCTAAAATTGGTAATGTTAAACTGGTACTTAATGTTTTTCCTGTCTTTTTTAAATTACCCCCGAACTTCTTTAGTTTCTTTTGGGCTTTTTTCATAGCTCTTTCAAAACCCCTAAGATCAGCTCCAAATACTATATTTAATAAACCTATACTTTTACTTGCCATGTTCTTCCATTTTCTTTATATATTCAGCTTTATTTTTTAATTTCTTGTAATCTATTTCAGCTTTTTTATCATCTCTTTCCCATCCAAACTTTATTAAATCCTTCAGCTTTATTTGTTTATTTCTTTCAATGTGAATATTTAATAAATAGCAAGTTTGCCATCTTGTTCTTTCCCATGCCCCCCGTTCTCTTAATTGTTCTAATTCAAAAAAACCATCCATCTTATTAAAAAAGTATCTCGGTAGCATATCGTAAAACTCATCTACACTCATACCCATTTGCCCAAAAGCAATACCCTCTATTTTATCCCAAGTTAGCGCCTTGCTTTCTTGGGCTTTTGCTTTTTTTCAGATTTACCCCCCATTTGCTCTGCTAATACCTCCATACATCTTGCAATGCCTTCCATATCTCCATCCATACTATCAGCTAAATCATCAATAGTGAGATTACATTCCTGCTTTGATGCCCTATGCCCATCTTCAATACCGCAAAGGATTAAAACAAGAGCATCATTTAATCCCATATCATTACCTATATTGTTTAATTGAGATAATGTTGTTCCTGTTTTCATTGAATATTTCCTAAGAGCATTGAATCCAAATTTAATAGGGTATTTTTTACCCCCTAATTCTACAAAAGTGTATTTTTCCATTTTTTCAAGTTTTAAAAAATACTCTCACCCTAACGCAACCTACCTGAAAAAAGGATGCGAAAGGGGTGTTGAGTATTAGGTTATTTAATTTTGAGTAATTCCACCAAGTCCTGTAAAGGATAGCGAATAAGTGGATGTATCCTCTGTTGGTGCTGATACACTAAAAGAAGTTAAATATGCTTTACCTTCATAGTATATATCTCCTGTTGATCCGCCTGTATTCCCAAATCGTATAGTTAATTGGGTTCTTGTTATGATGTAAGAATTAAGAGCATCATCTGCTCCATTTGTTAAAGCTGATCCCACTGTATCTACCCAAGCATAAGCTCCATCTAAACTTATATCCCAATTTCTTTGTCCTTCCATTGCTTCTGCCCATCCTGCACTTTCTTTATTTGATATATCCCTCGTACTATGATTTACATTAAATGTACCACTTTGAGCATAAGCTACTAATATGTTTGTTGAGCCATCATATACGCGAATATCCGTACCATTGATAGCTGTCGTTAAATTTGCCATAATTTTTTTTTATTTTTGTTTAATTAATTAATTTTTATTTATATATATAATGCTGCTATTGTTAATGATGTTACCCCTGAATACGTTATTGTAATTTCAGAATCAGTATCATTAAAAGCAGCAGGTTTAAAAGGCCCAATAAAAGCTTCCCCTGTTGATGCTACTGCAATAGAGGCATTTGCTTTTGTTAAATCTCCATAAATCGTATTTTCAACAGTTGTTACCTGTGCTGAAATTGTAACAGTTATACTGCTTTCACTACCATTTTTTATATGCAGGAATGTATTTCCGCTATTAGAAGCAGTATCTCCACCCCCTGCTGCACTTGCATAAGTAACCGCCCCACCTGCTTCTGTTATTTGTTGTAATGTTAATTCTGCCATTTTTTTTTATTTAGGGTTTATTTTTCTTAAAAATCCAAATCCTTCAAGAGTTAATGAATATGTTGCTGTGTCTTCATTAGGAGCTGATATACTAACATTGGTAAGCCACGCTTGCCCCCCCCAAGAATGATTATGAGAAGTAGGATAATAAGTAGAGGTATTCCCAAAAACTATAAAACATAATGTTCTATCTAAAATCCTCCTTTCTAATATATCATCTGCTCCATCATATAACGCATTCCCAAAATCATCTACCCAAGCATAAGCCCCCTCAACGCTAACATCCCATGACCTATTACCCTCTATAGCATTATACCATGCATAAGAATCAGTATTCCCTCTTTCAGATAATCCCATGTTTACATTCAATGTTGCATTTTGACTATAAGCCACCAATCTGGAATTATATCCATTATAAACTTTTATATCCGTTCCATTTATGGATGTACTTAAATTTGCCACCTATTCCGTTTTTTTCTTTTTTTTCTTTTTAGGAGCTTCAATATATTCTCCATCCCTAAGTTCTTTCAATTCATTATCCGTAATTAAAAAAACCTCTACATCATTTATATATTTTGTATCTCCCCTTTCATTTGGGTTTTTTGTTAAGACCTCACTATCCTCACTAATCGTTGTGCCATGTCTTTTGCTTTCCCAATCTTTTATCAATTTATATTTCATAATTTTATTTTTTATACTTAGGCAGGAGTAGATTGCCTAAAAATAAATGTTAAGGATTGAACATAAATGCCCTCTCCTTGTCCTTTAATATCAAAATGCTCATCTGCTCCTGTAAATGATAATCCTTGTGTTATTATAGTATTATGTGTTCCTGTATTTCTATCCAATGCATTTCTCACTTTTACAGCTAAATCTACAGCTTGAGTATAGGTTTCTGAAAAGCATAATATCTCAAAAGAAATAATATCCAAAGGGCTCACTCCATCTTTAGTATTTGTTGGCTCTGTTGATGTTGTTTGATAAACAATAAAAGGGAATGCACTACTTTGTTTTGCTACATTTGGATAAATCCTTGTAGATACTAATGCCGCTACATTTGCATCATTAGATAAAACATCATATATTGCTAATCCTATTTTCATTTAATATCCTGCCCTTCCGTATTTTTTTAATCTTTTTTCATGCCGTTTTATTGCCTTTGCTGCTATCTCTGTTGCTTCCTTTAATGCTTTTTGAGTCATTGGCATTTTATTTGTATTCCAAGCTGGTTTCATATATTTCTGAGCTTTCCCTACTCCTTTTCCCCAAAACATCACCTCATCTCCATATTCAATCCAAGATCCATAATATCCTGATTTCTTTTTATCTTTAAATGTTCTTTTTGTTCTTGGCCCTAAATATAACCCCATAAATTTTTTAGTTTTTCTTGTTGTAAAAAACCCTAAACTATTTTTTAATTGTCCTGTTTTTTTAGGAACTTTACTTTTAGCATCATTTAATGCAGGTTTCCCAATCTTTCTCCATAAAGCTTTCCAAACATTATATTGGTTAATCTGCTTAGGTAATGCTCCAAACATATCAGCTATTTCTTTTGCTCCTTGTAATTTAAAAGTTGGCTCTGCCATTAACTATCTTTTTGCTTTGTTTTTATTTTTAAAAACCTTTCTCTATTGGATGTATGTGTTCCTGCTATTTCTTCAATGGAATTTATATAATAATATTTTGCCACCGCTTCAGGAGTAAATTGTATTCTATGTGCCATTGTTGGTGCATTTGAGGCATCTAAAAATGTATCTAAATCCAAATTTCTTATATAAAAGTTTACCTTTGTTATTCCTGTAATTTTATCCGTTTCTTCCGTTTCATCTCCGCTATCCCATTCTACCTTAGCCCATACTGTTCTAAATGTACTCCAGCTTGTTGTTTCTTGCTCTCCATAAGTATTAGCTGAACTAACAGGATATTCAATTATAGCCCTTCTATCAAGTTCTCCTATTGTCATACTGTTTGAACTTTATATTGTTCTAATAAATACTGAGCTGATTTGGGTAATTCTGTTGCCGTTCGACCTACGACCACCTCTTGCCTATTCTCATACCAATTTCCAATGGTTAAAAGTACCGCCTGCTTTATAGCTGTTGGCACATCTGATGCAGCAGAGCCATAACCTACAGTATATTTACATTCAACCGCACTTATTCTATTTGCTATGCTTGGAAAAGATTGATTAGGTTTTAATCCTACTCTTGCAGGGTTATGTGTTAAATCAGTTAGATAAACTGTTGTAGCTAAAGTTTGTATTGTATTATCACTATCATAATATTTTATATGAGTTGTGCTACTAACAGGAGATTTGAATAATACTGCTAAATCGCACCAAGTATCTCCATGTTGAGTTAGTACAGTATCAATAAAAAATCTATTGGTAAAAATCTGAGCTGACTCTGTTGCAGCTTGTACCAAGTCATCAATATAACTATCATCTGCACTTGTATCAACTTTTAAATGTTGCTTTGCTTCAGCAGTTGTTAAAATTGCTGTTGTAGATGCTGTAAAACTAAAACTCTTTGCCATCTTTCTTTAGTTTAAAAAAAAGGGATGGCAGTAATTCCACCACCCCTTTATAATTATTAATTCCTAACTATTATTCAATTAAGCTCACAAATGCAGTTGCATTTTGTACAGCTCCACCGTCAAAAAGTCCAGTTACCACCATTCGTGGTTCTCCTGTATCAGCATTTGTATAAGGATCAAATAAGAAATCTAATCCGCCAAACTGAGCAATATGTACTTTAGAGAAATCTCCAAATAAAACATTGTCCTTAGAAGCTGTTGCATCAGATGCTACATTAGATGAAACAAAGGCGTACATTCCATTGATAGTTTTATCTCTAAAATCATAAAGAGCAGAAACATTACTTACCAAAACAGCTACTTTAGCTGCTGAATAAGCATCAGCATCCATTAACCAAGCCATTCTTGCTCCCTGATAAGTACCATCATTCGCAATATAAGTATCTTCCAATAAGTTTGCTGTAGTAGCACTAAAAGCTGCCCCTGTTGAACCAGCCGCAGCTCCATTCAATATAGAAGTTGGAGATCCTGTTGCTATATTAGCAGCTTCCGATAACAGAGCAGTTTCCAAAGTAGCAGCCATATTAGCAGCAATATTACCTTGTAATGCAGATTCCAATGATGGATTCTGTACTATTGATTCTTGGCTCATATCAACAACAGAAATTAGTTTCTTTGGTGATAAAGTTAAAGCTGTTAAAGCTCCAGCAGATGAAACAGAAGATCCACCTGTTTCAGCAATCCAAGATGAAGCAACAGAAGAAAATATTGGAAATTTCATATTATTTATTCCCCCGTAAAAATTACTTCCAGCTGAGGTTAATACTAAGTTAGATTCTAACTGATCTGTAAAGCTCATTGTATCTACACTATTAGTTGAAGATGTCGCCCAAGCTCTTGTTAAAACAGCAGATGGAATCGCAACTCCTTTAAAACTTTGTCCTGTGTATCTTGATTCACTTCTTGCTTCCTGATCCATTTCTTTGTAAATTCCAGAAACATTACCCGTATAAGCTGCTCTCATAGCACCTTGAAAGGTAAATTTTTCTAAATCTTTATCCGCTTTTGGCTCAACAGCCACGCCAGATATTAAAGCCGATTCTCTTAATGATTTTTCAATCTTCTCAGCTCTTTTAATTTTGGTAGCATAATCATCTGCCTTTGCTAATAGGGCATCAACAGTTGTATTTTCTTCCTCAGTTAAATCACGATTTTCTTCAGCTTCAGCAGTTTTTTGGATTAACTCCAATTCTCCCAAAGTTTCAGAACGCAATTCCTTTAATTCTATACTTTTCATTTTTCTTTTTTTTAATTATTATTTTCTTTTCTTTAATTCAATCCTTAATTTTAGCAAACTTCTTTTCACTAAATCTTTTTCCTGTCTTTTATTTTCTTCCTTTTCTTTATATACAGCCAATGAGCGTTGAGCTAATGTTAAATCATCTGCATCAGGATAAGCTGGATAAGTAACAGGGCTAACATCATAAAGTTGTTTTACCTTGTTAATTGTTCTAACCTCCCCATCATCAGTTGTTTCCCAAGAGTCATCCTCAATCGTAAAGGCGAATGAACTCTGGCTCACATCTCCACGCTCCATTGATATTATTAAATCTCTCCCATAAGTTGTATCAGGCACATCAAAAGAGTATTGTAATCCCTTTTCTGTTTGCTCTAAGCTTAGCGTTCCGCTTGTAGTTCTTGCAAGCAACAAATTAGGATCATGGTTTACCAATGCCCTTACATCATCATTTAAAACATCTGAGAATGCATCTGGTGCTATAATTTCTCGGAATCCTCCTAAATCGCTTGAAAGTTGATTAAATACAGCAGCATGTCCTGTTATGGTTGTTGAGCCATCTTCCCTTTTTTCAGTTCTGGTATCAATGTTAAAATATCTTTTTTCCATAGTTATTGTTTTAGTCCAAATATCTTTAACCTCTTTTTGCAGAGGTTTATTTCTTTCTGTATCAAAATAGGATTCATCTTTTTCAAATTCTTCATCAACTTGAACTTCTATTTCCGTATTTATTTCCTCTTTATTTTCGGATTCCTCATTATAATCTTCATTATCTTTTTCGGCTTCTTCTTGGGTTTCGTATTTACACTCTCCCGTTTCTCCCCATTTCCATAATCCGTTATTACATTCTTCAGCTGGCATCTTCCCCTATTTTATTTATTGTTGTCATATTTAGCGGAAGATAATGCTCATCCCCCTCTACTATACTGTTCATATTCTCTTTTCTTCTTACTTCATTGATAGTTAAATATCCATTATTTATTCCTGTTTTATATGCTTCATTTCTACTTTTAACATCCCCTCTTAGTAATCCATTAACATTCCATTCAACAAATATCCTTCCTTTTTCATTTGTTTTAAATAATTTCCTATTCATTTCGCTTTCCATTCTTCTTATATATGGCATTAACGTATAGGTAACATAAGATTGACTTAACGATTCTATATTATTAAAGGAACTTTTAGAATGTTCTTGGAGCATAAAAGTAGGGATGTTGAACATACGGGCTATTTCTGTTATGCTAAAAATTCTACTTGCTAAAAATTGGCTTTGTTCTGGAGATATTGTTATAGGTTTAAAAGATAATCCTTCTTCAAGTATAGCAGTTGATTGAGCATTTTTTAATTGATTGTAAGTGTTGGAAAATGAATTTTTTAATCTTTCTATTGCTTGTTCACTTAAAGCCCGATCTGTTTCCAATACTCCCGATAATTTAGCAGAGTTGGTAAAATATTTATTTCCGTATTCTTCCAAAGCCATACCCCATCCGATAGCGTTTGCATTTTGAGTAATGGGAGAAAGCCCTAAAATTCCATCTTGACTTACTCCTTTAAAATGTAAAATATCATAATCATCATAAATATTATTACTATTATTGTTGTGATAAAATATTTGTCCATCACTCATTTTAACTTTAACATCTTGAGCATTCAATGGTAATAATGCCTCTGGTGTTCCCCCTCCATTTCTTACTATTCGCACAAAGGAGTTTCCGCTTAGGCACAAGTCCATCATTATCTTTTCAAAAAAGGTAACTGAACTCATATAATTATTTGGTTCGTTATGTACTAAATTATAAGATGGATTATTTATGGCTAAAGATTTATCACCATTTTTTTCTCTTTCATAAACATTAATAGGAAGGATGCTAATAGATTCTGATAATAATCTTACTGCACTCCATACAGCAGTAAAAGTTAAGGCAGAAGATTTACTTACAGATATTCCTGATGATGAACCTCTACCCGCACTCATAGCAGAAAGGAAATCTCTTTTTTCAGGTTTTTTAAATAAGTTTTTGAAAAAATCAGTTATTGCCAATGGTATAGTTTTTGGAATTTTGCAATTATACGACTATAAAAATCTTTAATCATGCAACCTTTTTGCATTTATGCTAATTTTATTTTTAAGGCGGTTTTTATGCGATTACAGAGCATTATTCCCTTTTTGCTTAACCATATATCAAAAACTTCTAAAAATCAATCCTATGCAATTTACTTGATAAGGATTTTTGACTTAAAAAATTGTATAATTTTATTATGTTAAATAGGGTTTTTGCGTTTTATCCTTCTATCTCTGCAATTTCTAAAGCTATTGTAGTCCGAATATTTACGCTTTCCAAAATGTTTTTCGTGTTCTGTTTCCGTTTTTTCATACGCTTCCACATAGGTTTTAGTTTCCTTTGCATACTTCCAAAATCTTTCATCAAACCCATTAGGACTTAATAAAGCAAGTATTTTTAAATCAATCATAATATTAAAAGACCTCTATTATCATAAATACTATCTCCTTCTTTGTCCTCTGTCATATATTCTGCAAGAGCCATTATAGTTGCCGCAACTCCATCTATTTTTTCCTTACTTTTTTTCTTGCTAATCTTCTGGTTATCGGCTGCATCAATTTCTAATTGCACATTCCCCATCATCCATCTTAGTACAGGATTACCATCATGCTGTACTTCTTTTGATAAGATGAGTTTTTCTAATTGCTTGGTAGGAGCGGATTGACTCGCAAATCCCATTCCGATTGGAGATAAAGTTGCTCCATCTCCAATTAAATCTATTACCAACTGAGAAGCATTCCAACGATCGTAACTTATGGACTGAATCCTATATTTTTTAGATAGCTCATTTATCTTTTTTCTTATAAATGAATAGTCGGTTACATTCCCCTCAGTAGCTATTATATACCCTTGACTTATCCAGCTCATGTAATCCACTCCATCCCTATCACTTCTTGCCTTAGCGTTATCTCTTGGCACAAAGAAATAGGGCTTTATTTTAAAGATATTATCCACTCTAAAAATTAAAACAAAGGCACTAATATCTCTGGTGGTCGCTAAGTCAATACCCCCCCATGCAGCCATTCCGCTTAAATCCCCAAGCTCCCCCTCGCATTCCATCCACTCTTTATCTCCCATCCATTTAATTTCATTCTCAGTCCAGAGATTAAGATGTAATCTTTTAAAAGTATTCATATAGCTTGGTATATCTATTGCCTTTTTGCTTTCCCTTTGCATATATTCTTTTCTTAAACTTACTCCATAATTAGGATTGGCTTTCTTCCAGGTTTCTTCCTTTGTAATATCATCCTCATCATTAGCTTCATATATTATTGGAAGGAATGAATCATCTTTAATACTTCCATCTAATACTTTCTTAGCATAAGAGTAAACCTCATAACAGATACTCTGCTTATCATATCCTGCAGTTGTAATTGCTATCACTAATGGCTGCCTTCTACTTCCAGTTGATGTTAAAAGCGTATCCCATAAATCTCTATTTGATTGAGTATGCAGCTCATCAAAAATTACACAGTTAGCATTAAAGCCATGTTTGGTTTTACTGTCAGAGCTTATGGCTTGAAAGTAATTACCCTTGCTTTCATTTACAATTGAGTTTCTTAATACCTTTGCTCTTGCAGTTAGCTCTGGATTATTTAATATCATTCCTTTTGCAATCTCATGTACTAATCCTGCCTGGTTTCTATCTCCTGCAGCAGCGTAAATTTCGCTTCCTCTTTCCTCATCAGCAAACAACATATAAAGAGCAATCCCTGCTGTTAAAGTTGTTTTACCATTCTTTCTCCCAAGCATAATAAAACAAGTTCTGTATTGCCTAAGATTTGTTTTTTTATTCTTCCATCCAAATATATTTTCCACTATTTCCTTTTGCCACTTTTCTAATATCAATGGCATCCCACTTTTTTCCCCTTTGGTATGGGTAATAAATTTCTCAATAAAACTTACAGCCCTATCTGCTGCTTCTTTATCAAAATAATATTTAGCCACTAATCAAAATAATTTATCTGAGTATTATTTGTAATCTTAGGAGCTGAGATGCTTCCTCTGCTACTTGGCGTAAATCCAAATTGAACTGCAATCTTTAATGCGTTTGCTAAACTGTCATTACTAATTTTTACCTCTGGCTTACTTTGGCTATGCCTTAAACTTCCATCCTCATTGTAGTAATGATTCACTCTCCCTTTTTCCATTAGCAATTGCTCCATTTCAATATGCAAAGAAATAGCATTGCAATAAGCAGCCAATAAAACTAAATCAATCTGATGTAACATTTGCAAATTCAAAAGTTCATTAGTAACATTTTCCCATTCTATTTTAGCTGTTTCTCTTAACCATTCAGGAGCAGGAGGTAATTTAGATAATCTGCTAACTTGCATTTCATTTTTAATTTCCCTTGAAGGATTTAATGAGCCTTGCATTTTTTTTATTTGCGTTGGTATTTTTTTTCTGCCTTTTCCCATTTTTTTTGGTTTTAGTTTGAACTTAAACTGATAGTTGTAACCATATATCCAATTATGTAATATTAATATCGTTTC